>Ga0310345_10000054_pt1 | contig 256932 bp, 216 predicted proteins | sample HC15DNA20500_MG_FD_204667 | JGI IMG/M metagenome (GOLD analysis project Ga0310345, IMG submission 204667) | Marine microbial communities from station ALOHA, North Pacific Subtropical Gyre - HC15-DNA-20-500_MG | ecosystem: Environmental > Aquatic > Marine > Oceanic | place: Pacific Ocean... | reverse complement strand
CGCCCACGGCCGCAGATCAAACACCGATCCTCACGTTGTAACCGAGCGCCCGCAGCCCCTTGCTCGTGCGCATGTTCCTTGGCGGAAACTCGTCTGGGCGCGCCCAGCCGACGATTTCCCCGAGACTGCTCAGGCCAATGTGCGGAATGGCCCAGTCGTCGCTGCGGATCGCGTTACCCAAGAAGCCCAGTGGCAGCGCAGGACGATTTTGGCCAAATCATCGAATCCACGTCCTCAAGGCCAAGGCGTTACTATTTAGTTCGGATTACGGACGCGGGTTCGGTTCCGTGTTCCACCACCAAACATGAAACCCAACCGTCACCGGTTGGGTTTTTTGTTGCCTGCACGATTCATCGCGCGCCGATGTGGCGCGCCCGTCGTCAGTGCATCGACGCGCCATCCAGAGGCATGCCAGCCAGCCGCGCCGCATGAAACGGTTCGATGCCGACCGTCACGCCGAGGTGCGTATACAGCCGCTCCGCCTGATCAGGCGAGGTGAGCACACCAGGCATCCATAGCCGCTGCAGCCGCGCCAGGGGTTCGCCCGAGTGCGCGGCAAACGCCTCGGGGCCGAACTCCTGGATGGCTTTGAACAGCACGAGACCGACCAGGTACATGTCGCCAGTGTTCAGCGCGATCTCTGCCTGGGCAGTCCAACGCGCTGTGCGATCTTCAATTTTTTCCGCTTCGGCGAAACGCTCTGTCATGGTCGGCATGAAGGCGTCACCCGGCGGGAGAAAAGTAAAACTCATCAAACGACTCCAGTCCCCGTATCTGAACGATGACGGCATTCTTCGCAGAAAACTTAAAAAATCGGAACCGATTCACGCAAGATCCAGCGAAAAAACAACACTTAGCGAACCACACGCCACAAGGCCGGCGCTACCGCTGGGACCCATCCAGCACTGCACCACATCGTAAGGCTTTGGAGGCAGACGCAGCGCGTGCCCTGATAGGTGACGGCCTGACCAATTTCATACGTGGTTCATACGTGGGGCCATCGCGCCAGGTGTCATGGCTGCCGCCATCGGGCTGCCCTGTCGATCTACCACTGGAACTGTCGTTGCCACCAGAACGGCCGCTTGCGCTGGGTGCGTCCTTGTCGACTCCATAGCGATAGCCAGGATACGTCTTGCGTTGATCTGTCCGCCAACACCAAGGAAATCGTAATTTCCATAAATCATCGGGCACCCTGCCTGCCGTCAGGACGGGGGACGCTACAATAGGCCATCGCTGTTTTCCCTTCCCCGCATCGCCTCCATGTCCGACCACCCCCGCTTCACCGTCAACCGCTCCGTCTGCCTGCTTGTGCCGGAGCAGCCCTTCCTTGACTGGGTCAAGGCGGTGGATCCCGAACCTGTGCCCACGCTGACGCTCGAGGCCATCCGCGACGACGCCAGCGTGTTCCTGTTGCCCGAGGTGGCAGATACACCTGAGAACGCGCTGCGCTGGGTGGAGAAGCGCTGGCGTACGTTCTTCGAATTCATGCTCGGGGAATGGTTTGACGACTCGCTATGGCCCCAGCAGATCTCGCTGGAGATGTTCCGCCAGTGGTTCACCCCTCGTTTTCACTCGATGGTGTGGGACATGGCGCCGGACTCGCCGATCGAACTCGAAGACTGGGATGACGAGGACGACCAGGTATCGACGTTGCTGCACTGAGTCGCTTCGCGACTGCGCGACGGTCAGATGAGGAAACGAAAACGGCACGCCATTGCGTGCCGTTTTTCATGCTGTGCCGGGCGATGGCCTCGGCAGCGTCAGAGGAACCGATCCAGGATCTTGCGGCTGGGCTTGTCGAGCGCCATCAGGTCTCGAATCAGATAGTGGATGCCGTGGCTGTCCGAGATCAGCAGCGTATTGCCAACGAGCCGACGGATATCCTCCTCGCCACGCAGCACCAGATCAGTCTGACCACGATCGGTCTGCACGGTCCACACGCTCGGCGTGGCATACGTCGAGACGCCCACGATCTTCCGGATTTCTGGCATGAACTCGCGCCCGGCCAGTTCCGACTCGATCAGTTCGCGGGTCGGCGCCGGCAGGCCGTCGAGGCTCGGAATCCAGGCCAGTTCCCGGCCATCCGTGCTCATCATGCCCACGCCGCCGTCGGGCGCGGAGATCGGGAAGGCTCGCACCGGCACCACCCCTTCGTGCGACACGCCATCGGCCAGCGTCAGCACCAGCTTGCCGAAGCTGTTGCGGGTCAGATTGAAGTCAGGCGTCTGCATGGCCGCTTGTTCGTGAGTCTGTTCGGAAGTTTGATTACTGCGCACCGACGGCCTCCTTCGCTTCCGCGACTTCGCCGTCGCTGATCGCATCGGCGTCGGTATCCACGTTGCGCGCCTGTGCCTGGTACAGCTTGTAGTACGCGCCTTCACACGCCATCAGTTCGTCGTGATTCCCCACTTCGACGATCTGGCCACGATCCATCACCACCAGACGGTCGGCCTTGCGCAGCGTGGAGAGGCGGTGCGCGATGGCGATCGTGGTACGGCCCTGCACGAGATTGTCCAGCGCCTTCTGGATTTCCTTCTCCGTCGTGGTATCCACCGACGAGGTGGCTTCGTCCAGAATCAGGATGCGCGGATTGATCAGCAGCGCGCGGGCGATCGAGATGCGCTGGCGCTCGCCGCCGGACAACGCCTGACCACGTTCGCCCACGAGCGAATCGTAGCCGTGCGGCAGCCTCAGAATGAACTCGTGCGCGTGGGCGGCACGGGCGGCCGCGATGATTTCCTCTCGGGTCGCGTCGGGCTTGCCGTAGGCGATATTGTCGGCGATCGTGCCGAAGAACAGGAACGGCTCCTGCAGAACCAGGCCGATATGGCGGCGGAACTCCGAAACCGGCAGCGAGCGGATATCGACACCGTCCACGCGAATCGCGCCTTCGGACACGTCATAGAAACGGCAGATCAGGTTGACCAGCGTGCTCTTGCCCGAACCGCTATGCCCCACCAGGCCGATCATCTCGCCCGGCTGGATCGACAGGTTCAACCCGCGGATCACGGCGCGGTTCCCGTAGCGGAACCCGAGGTCGCGCAATTCGATGGCGCCCTGGACATTGTCGATGTGCACCGGCTTCTGCGGCTCCGGCACGCTCGACACGTGATCGAGAATATCGAAGATCCGCTTGGCGCCGGCGGCAGCCTTCTGCGTCACCGAGACGATGCGGCTCATCGAATCCAGGCGCGTGTAGAAGCGGCTGATATAGGTCAGGAACGCCACCAGCACACCCACGGTGATCGCATCGTGGCTGACCTGCCAGATGCCGAAAATCCAGACCACCAGCAGGCCCACCTCGGTCAGGAACGTGACCGTCGGCGTGAACAGCGACCACACCGCGTTGACCCGATCATTGATGGCCAGGTTGTGCTTGTTCGCCTCGCGAAAGCGCGTCACTTCGCGCTTTTCCTGCGCGAAGGCCTTCACTACCCGGATACCCGGGATCGTATCGGCCAGCACGTTGGTGATCTCCGACCAGATCCGGTCGATCTTCTCGAAGCCATGGCGCAGGCGGTCGCGCACCAGATGGATCATCCACGCGATGAACGGCAGCGGCACCAGCGTGACCAGCGCCAGCCACGGATTGATCGACACGAGGATGATCGACGTCATTGCGATCATCAGCACGTCGGTGGCGAAGTCCAACAGGTGCAAGGACAGGAACACGCTGATGCGGTCGCTCTCCGAGCCGATGCGCGCCATCAGGTCGCCGGTGCGCTTGCCGCCGAAATACTCGAGCGACAGCTTGAGCAGATGCTCGTAGGTGGTGGTGCGCAGGTCGGCGCTGATCCGCTCCGACACCCTGGCCAGCAGGTAGGTACGTGCCCAGCCCAGCACCCAGGCAACCAGGGCGGCGCCCAGCAGGCCGGCCAGGTAGAGTTTGACAAGGCCGATATCGATTGGCACACCGTTCTGGTAGGGAATCAGCACCTTGTCCATCAGCGGCATGGTCAGGTACGGCGGTACGAGCGTGGCGGCGGTACCCAGCAGTAGCAGGACGAAGCCGCCCAGGAGTTCCCAGCGGTAGGGCCGCGCGAAGCGCCACAGGCGCAGGAGCGCCCATGTCGACGGAGGCGTCTCCAGTTCCCGGCTGCATTGCGGGCACTGTTCCTCGCCCGGTGGCAACGGCGCCTTGCAGGTGGGACAGATCTCGGTATCGGCCGGCTCCGGGGCGCGGCCTGTTGCCAGGGCGTCGCGGCGCGTATCGAACTGGTCGGCCAGTCTCAATGCGTCGGGATTGTAACCAAGCGTATAGCGCCAGCTTGCCAGACGGCGCTGGCCATCCGACAGTTCCAGCGTGCCCACCCCGGCGTGGTCCCCATGGGCCAGCGTCTGGCCGGCCGTGATTTCCCAGTCCTGGAGGGTTTTTTCACCGGGCGCGCGCGCAATCAGGCGACGGTCCGTCACAACCAGCCACCCTTGGGTAAAATGCAACCTTGCGTCCAGGTCCAGCGTCAGTCCGGCCAGGACGTTTTCCCCAGGCTGCAGGGCGGCGCCGATTTCGGCGCCCCAGGGTCCTTGCAAACCGGGGCTGGGAGGGACGGACGGGGAAGACTGGGTCATTGTTGGCGCGTCAGACAAGAAGCGAAAAGCGAATGAAAAGCGCGTCCGCAATGGGTCCCGAAGGGATCAGCGACGGACATAACTTGAAACAATTTAAGCGGAGCGCCATATGGCGGCCCGCAATTTTGCCCGCAAGTATACATAACGCAAACAAGCGGAGGAGCCTGGTGCACTGCACAACACGTTCCGGCCAGATCGGGGCAGCCAAGGGTCAACCCTGAAGGCGCCGTAACGTTAACGAAAGGTTAGGCTTCCATTTCTCGGGCATTCAGCCCACTGCCTCAAGCTAAGTCAATGAAAAAGAAGGACATTGAGATTTTCGATGTCATGTCGCTGCGCGGCCCGAATATGTGGACATATCGGCCGGTGCTGGAGGCATGGGTCGACATCGGCGAACTGGAGGATTTCCCCTCCAACACGATTCCGGGGTTCTATGAGCGCCTGTCGGCCTGGCTGCCGACGCTGATCGAACACCGCTGCAGCCCGGGGGTGCGTGGCGGATTCCTGATGCGCCTGAAGGAAGGTACCTGGCCGGGCCACATCCTGGAACACGTCACGCTTGAGCTGCAGAACCTGGCCGGGATGCCGGGCGGCTTCGGCAAGGCCCGCGAGACCCCGATCCGCGGCGTGTACAAGGTCATCGTCCGCGCCTGGCACGAGGAAGTGACGCGCGCAGCCCTGTTCACGGCCCGCGACCTGGTCATGGCTGCCATCGAGGACCGTCCTTTCGACGTGCCCGCCGCGGTGGACAACCTGCGCCGCCTGGTCGACGAACACTGCCTGGGCCCGAGCACGGCCTGCATCGTCGATGCCGCGGATGACCGCGACATTCCGTCGGTCCGCCTGTCGGACGGCAACCTCGTCCAGCTAGGCTATGGCGCCCGCCAGCGTCGCATCTGGACGGCCGAGACCGACCGGACCAGCGCCATCGGCGAGTCGATCTCGCGCGACAAGGACCTGACCAAGAGCCTGCTGGAATCCTGCGGTGTGCCGGTGCCGGAAGGCCGCATGGTCGAAAGTGCCGAAGACGCCTGGGATGCCGCCGAGGACATCGGCGTACCCGTGGTGGTCAAGCCGTACGACGGCAACCACGGCCGTGGCGTGTTCACGAACCTGATGACCCGCGAGGAAGTGGAAACGGCCTATGCCGTGGCCATCGAGGAAGGCAGTGGCGTGATCGTCGAGCGTTTCGTGCCCGGCAACGAGCACCGCCTGCTGGTGGTGGGCGGCCGCGTGGTCGCCGTCGCGATGGGGGAAACCGCCTCGGTGGTCGGCGACGGCAAGTCGACGATCGACGAGCTGATCGAATTGCAGATCAACTCCGACCCACGTCGGGGCAGCACCGAAGACCATCCGCTGAACCGCGTGCGTCTGGATTCGGCCGCACGCCTGGAACTGAAGCGCCAGGGCTATGCCGACGGCAGCGCCGTGCCGCCGGAAGGCCGCACCGTGCTGATCCAGCGCAACGGCAATGTCGCGTTCGACGTGACCGACCGCGTGCATCCGAGCGTGGCCGCCCATGCCTCGCTGGCCGCTCGCGTGGTGGGTCTCGACATCGCCGGCGTGGACCTCGTCGCACAGGACATCTCGCGCCCGCTGGCCGAACAACGTGGCGCCATCGTCGAAGTCAACGCCGGCCCGGGCCTGCTGATGCATATCAAGCCCGCCGAAGGCGAGCCGCGCCCGGTGGGCCGCGCTATCGTCGATCACCTGTTCCCGAGCCGGAACGGCGTGGAAGACGATGGCCGCATCCCCGTGGTGGGCATTACGGGCACCAACGGCAAGACTGTGGTGGCCAAGCTCGTGGCGCGACTGCTGCAACTGTCGGGCAAGCACACGGGTCTGGCCTGCAGCGACGGCCTGTTCCTGGACCGCCGCCAAGTGGAGAAAGGCGGCCGGGGCGACCGCGCGAGCTGGGATGCCGGTCATCGCATTCTGATGAACCGCGCAGTGGAAGCCGCCGTGTTCGAGAGCGACAGCGGCGTGATCCTGTCGCAGGGCCTGCCCTATGACCGCTGCCAGGTGGGCGTGGTCACGAACTTCGGAAAACCCGACCACATCGGCGACTTCTACGTCGAAGATGAAGACCGCATGTACAACGTGCTGCGCACGCAGGTGGATGTGGTGCTCAAGACCGGCGTGGCCGTGCTCAACGCCGCCGACGCGCGTCTGGTCGAAATGGCCGAGCTGTGCGATGGCGACGTCATCTTCTTCGGCCTGTCCGCCGACCTGCCGGCCATCGCCACGCATCGCGCGGCAGGCAAGCGCGCGGTGTTCGTGCGCGACGGCAAGGTGGTGCTGGCCACCGGCAACAGCGAGACCGCGCTGACCGATGTGTCGGCGATTCCGCTGACCTACGCCGGACGTGTGGCATTCCAGATCGAGAACGTGCTGGCCGCCGTGGCCACGGGTTGGGCGCTCGGCATTTCGAACGACCTGATCCGTGCCGGCATCGTCACGTTCGACGTCGGCCAGGTGGATGTTCCGGGCCGCTTCACGCTGTTCGAGCACCATGGCGCTACCGTGGTGGTGGACGACGCGCACAACGCCCCGGCGCTCGAAGCGCTGGCGGCCGCGCTCGACCGCTTTCCGTCCGAGCGCCGGATGCTCGTGTTCGGCGCGGGCGTGCAGCGTCGCGACGAGGACCTGATCGAACAGGGCAAGGTGATTGGCGCCACGTTCGACCGCGTGTTCCTGTGCGAGGACCGGAGCGTCAAGCGCGAACTCCCCGAGACCGAGGCGCGCGCGCTGCTCAAGAAGGGCCTGTACGAAGGCCGCCGCGTGACCAAGATCATCGACGAAGGCGCGCGCCGCGCGGCGGTGGAAGCCGCGCTGGCCCAACTCGTGGCGGGTGATCTGCTGGTACTGCAATGCGACGAGGGCTCGACAGACAGCACGGTGGAACAGGTACACCAGTGGATGGGCCGCGCCGGACGCCGCGCGTGATGCGCGAGCCGGAAAGAAAAACGGAAAACTGATTCTATGGAAGTTTCTCGCATCCGGGCCCTGCGTGGCCCGAACCTCTGGTGTCGTCACACAGCCATCGAAGCCATCGTGGCGTGCTCGGACAAGTCCCTTCGGCTGGCCGAGCTGCCCGGTTTCGAAGACCGCCTGCGCGGGCGTTTTCCGGGCATCGGCCCGCTGCGCCCGGACGATGAGGCCGGATCGCCCTCGATGGCGCATGTGCTCGAAGTGGCAGCCCTGGGCCTGCAAGCCGCGGCCGGCTGCCCGGTGACGTTCAGCCACACCGCACCGACGCTCGAACCCGGCACCTATCAGGTGGTGGTGCAGTACAGCGAAGAGGAAGTGGGCCGTCTGGCATTCAATCTGGCCGAGCAGCTTTGCATCGCCGCGCGCGACGACCTGCCCTTCGACCTGGACGATGCCCTGCATCGCCTGCGTGAGCTCGACGAAGATGTGCGCCTGGGTCCGAGCACGGGCTCGATCGTCTACGCCGCCGTGGCGCGTGGCATTCCGTATCGCCGCCTGACGCAGGGCTCGATGGTCCAGTTTGGCTGGGGCAGCAAGCAGCGCCGCATCCAGGCCGCCGAGACCGACATGACCAGCGCGGTGTCCGAATCCATCGCGCAGGACAAGGAACTCACCAAGAGCCTGCTGCACGCGGCAGGTGTGCCGGTGCCGATGGGCCGCTCGGTCTCCAGCGCCGAAGAGGCATGGGCCGCCGCGCAGGAAATCAACGGTCCGGTGGTGGTCAAGCCGCGCGACGGCAACCAGGGCAAGGGCGTGGCCGTGCGCATCCGCACGCGCGAGGAAGTGATGACGGCTTATGAAGTGGCCGCCGATATTTCCTCGGACGTGCTCGTCGAGCGCTACATCCCCGGTCACGACTTCCGCCTGCTCGTGGTGGGCAAGCACCTGGTGGCCGCCGCCCGCCGCGATCCGCCGCAGGTGATTGGCGACGGGGTGCACACCGTGCGCCAGCTCGTGGAAGAAGTGAACCGCGACCCGCGCCGTGGCGAGGGTCATGCCACGTCGCTGACGAAGATCCGCTTCGACGATATCGCGCTGGCCACGCTGGCCAAGCAGGGCCTGAGCGCCGACGCCGTGCCGGCCAAGGGCACCCGCGTGGTCCTGCGCAACAACGCGAACCTGTCGACCGGCGGCAGCGCCACCGACGTCACCGACGACGTGCATCCAGACATCGCCGCGCGCGCCGTGGCGGCCGCGCAAATGGTCGGTCTGGACATCTGCGGCGTCGACGCGGTCTGTGAAACGATGCTCAAGCCGTTCGAAGAGCAGGCCGGCGGCATCGTCGAAGTCAATGCCGCGCCGGGCCTGCGCATGCACCTGCAGCCGTCGTACGGCAAAGGTCGCGCGGTCGGCGAAGCCATCATCTCGACCATGTTCGCCGATGGCGACGATGGCCGCATCCCGGTGGTTGCGGTCTCGGGCACCAACGGAAAGACCACCACGGTGCGCCTGATCACCCATATCCTGGCCTCCAACGGCCTGCGCATGGGCATGACGGGTACCGACGGCGTGTACATCCAGGGCGAACGCATCGATACCGGTGACTGCAGCGGCCCGCGCAGCGCGCGCAACGTGCTGCTGCACCCGGACGTGGACGCCGCCGTGTTCGAAACCGCGCGCGGTGGCCTGCTGCGCGAAGGCCTGGCATTCGACCGCTGCGACGTGGCCGTGGTGACCAACGTTGGCGAAGGCGATCACCTGGGCCTGTCGTACATCAGCACCGTCGAGGACCTGGCCGTGCTGAAGAGCGTGATCGTGCAGAACGTGGCACCGCACGGGATGGCCGTGCTCAACGCCGCGGACGAAATGGTGGTGCGCATGGCCGATGCCTGCCCGGGCACCGTGACGTTCTTCGCGCACGATGCCGGTCTGCCAACGATGGCGCTGCATCGCGCGCAAGGCAGGCGCGTGGTGTTCGTCGAGGGCGACCAGATCGTGGCGACCGAAGGCGACACCGAAGTGCGCATCCCGCTGGCGGACATCCCGCTCACGCGCAATGGCTCGATCGGCTTCCAGGTGGAAAACGCGATGTCGTCGATCGCCGCCGCCTGGGCGCTTGGCATCGACTGGGCGGTGATCCGCCGCGCGCTGGCCACCTTCGTCAACGACGCCGCGACGGCCCCGGGCCGCTTCAACGTGTTCGACTACAAGGGCGCCACGCTGATCGCCGACTACGGCCACAACCCCGACGCCATCCAGGCGCTGTGCAATGCCGTGGAGACCATGCCGTCGAAGCGACGCGTGGTGGTGATCAGCGGCGCGGGCGACCGACGCGACGAGGACATCCGCAAGCAGACGCAAATCCTGGGCGGCGTGTTCGACGAGGTGGTGCTGTATCAGGACCAGTGCCAGCGCGGCCGCGAGGATGGCGAGGTACTGGCGCTGCTGCGCGAAGGCCTGCAAGGCGCCCAGCGCACGAGCCATGTCGAGGAGATCCGCGGCGAGTTCGTCGCCATCGACACGGCACTGAGCCATCTGCAGCCGGGCGACCTGTGCCTGATCTTGATCGACCAGGTGGAAGAAGCGCTCGACCACATCGCAAAGCGCGTCGCGGGCAACTGATTCGGCTGATTCGGCCGAATCAGCCGCTACGTGGCTTGCCCCCTCTTCCGCCAGGCGGGAGAGGGGCCGTGGAAGCGGGCTTTCCGGCTCAACAACGACGTAACGTTGCCGGAACCACAAGCCCTCCCCCCGACTCTCACCCGCTTGCCGTCCACCATCATTCGGTGCGACAGTATCCCTCCTCCCCATCGTTACCCTGACGGCCCCTGCTCCGCCCGTCATCGAGGAGATTCCACATGGCTATTCCGCAGACCGTCGTCGTCACCTACATCGCCGCCACGCCGGAGCAAGTCTGGGGTGCGCTGACCGACCCCACGCAAAGCACGCAGTACTTCTTCGGCCGACGCGTCGAATCCGATTGGAAAGTCGACAGCCCGTTCGTGCTACGCATGGAAGATGGTCAAATCGATTCGCAGGGCGTGGTGCTGACCGCCGACGCGCCTTACCGGTTGTCCGTCACATGGCGCGTGGAATGGCTCGAGGCATTCCGGCAACTACCGGAAGTGATCGTCACCTGGCAAATCGACGCGCTCGGTGACGAGGCCGTACGACTGACCGTCAGCGAGACCCATCGGGAGCCGGTTGACGAACAGATCCTGCAGGGCGGCCGCAACGGCTGGCCGATGATCGTGGCAGGCCTGAAGACATGGCTTGAAACGGGACGCCGGCTCAAGCTCGAGACGCCACAGCCGCCGCCCGCGCCGGATCAGTGATCTGTCATCGGCGTGCGGGAAAAAAATGAGAAGAGGGCGCGATGCTGATGTGCCGGTGTACGGCACGCTGTTGTTCTGGATGCATCGGCCCTCTCCTCCCCTTCCACGTCAACATGTCAACATTGACCAGACGGAAGGAACACCCCGCGCAAATCGCGATACAAGCGACTGATGGGCCTTACTGGAATGCCTTGTCGTTCGGCTCGGCAAACAGTTGCTTCATGTCCGGCGACAGCGGGTAATTCATATTGATGTTGCGCGGCGGGATCGGCGACTGGAACCACTTCGCGTAGAGCTTCTCGCCGCGGCCGCTGGTCATGATGTCCGCCACCACGCCATCCACCAGTTTCTTGAACGACGGATCGTCCTTGCGGAACATGCAGGCGTAGTTCTCGGTCTGCAGCGGCTTGCCAGCGACCACCCACTCAGCAGCATTCTTGGCCTTGGTGCGCTCGCCGTACAGCAGCGGCTCGTCCATCACGAACGCAGCAGCGCGACCGGTCTCGAGAATCAGGAACGCCTGGCCGTGATCCTTGGCGCTGGTCAGGTTCATGTTCATGCCTTCGCCGTTCATCTTGACCAGCAGGCGCTCGCCGGTGGTGCCAGCCGTGGTCACCACGTTCTTGTCCTTGAGCTGCGGGAAGTCCGTGACACCCGAATCCTTCTTCGTCAGCATCCGGATGCCGTAGATAAACAGGCTGTTCGAAAATGCCACCTGCTTCTGGCGCTCGAGGTTATTCGTGGTGCTGCCGCACTCGATGTCGATGGTGCCGTTCTGCATCAGCGGGATGCGGTTCTGCGACGTGATCGGCGTCAGCTTGACCTGCAGGTTCGGCATGTTCAGTGTCGCCTTCACCTTGTCGACGATCGCCAGCAGGTAGTCATGGGAGTAACCCATCACCTCCTTGCCATCCGAGTACGAGAACGGAATCGACGACTCGCGGTAACCGAGCGAGATCACACCGCTGTCCTTGATCTTCTTCAGCGTATCGCCATCGGCGGCATGTGCACCGGCAGCGGCGCAGAGCAGCGCAGCGGCGGCCAGCAGGCGGGTGACGGGGGTCGGACGGACGGACAGTGACTTCATGGTTCGGCTCCTTGGTTGGGGCTTGATTTAATGGCACGACTCTCAAACTGCGACTTCCAGCACAACCCGTGTGCGCCCGCGAGAATGACTATGCGAGCGCTGCACTGAAATCTTCGGCATCCACCACCGGCCTGCGGCCAGCCATCCGATCGGCCAGCACACCCGCGCTGCCCATGGCCAGCGTGAAACCCAGCGCGCCGTGGCCAAGGTTCAGCCACAGACCGCGAATGCGTGATTCGCCGATCATCGGCAAACCCGTGGGCGTGGCCGGACGCAGGCCGGCCCACGGCTGCAATGCATCAAGGTCCGCGCCATGGCTCACGTCGCCAAACACCGCACGCGTCTGCGTGACCAGCGTCTGCGCGCGCTCGCGGTCGATCACCGCGCCGCCGCGCACGATATCCGCCATCCCCGCTACACGCAGCGTATCGCCGATGCGCGCATAGACGATCTTGTTGGCGAAGTCCGTCACGCTGATACGCGGCGCCAGCACGCCCTGCCTGATCGGCACCGTGATGCTGTACCCCTTCAGCGGCCACAGCATCGGCCGCACACCGAGCGGCTTGAGCAACGGCACGCTGCCGATGCCGCCCGACACGATCACCGCATCGGCGCGGATATCACCCGCATCGGTGCGCAGGCCCGTCACGCGGTCCCCCGCACGCACCAGTCCGGTCACACGCGTGCCGAAGCGCAGCGTGACACCCGGCCTGCCTTGCAACAGATGGGCCAGCGACACGCAGAAGCGATGGCAATCGCCCACTTCCTCGCTCGGCGTGTGGATCGCACCGACGATGCCCTGCCGAATGCCGGCCAACGCCGGCTCCAGCGCAACCGTGGCATCGCGATCCAATGCCTGCTGTTCGCAACCAAGGTTGGCCTGGTAGTCGAGCAGGCGACAGGCCGATTCGTAGGCCGCCGCATCACGGTGCACGATCAGCTTGCCGCTACGCGCGAAATCGAAACCACCGCCCTCCTGCCGCGCGTCCGGACGATCGACGAAAGCCTGCATCAGATCGCGCGAGTAGAACGACAGGCGCAGTAGCTTGCGCGTGGCGGCCTCGCTCGCCGATGCATTGCACGCCAGAGCGAAAGCCAGCAGCCAGCGCCATTGCGACGGGTCCATGGATGGCCGGAAGCGCATCGGTGAATCGCGATCCAGCAACCAGCCCGGCACCTTCGACAACACGCCCGGCCCGGCCAGCGGCGCCACATAGCTGTAGCTGAGCTGGCCGCCGTTGGCGAAGCTGGTTTCCTCGCCCGGACCATCATGGCGCTCGACCACGGTGACTTCGTGACCATCGTTGGCCAACCGCCACGCGGAGGTCATGCCGACCACACCGGCACCCACGATCGCTATGCGCATCCGCTTGCCTTGCGTCCTGTTCAAACGATGGGCCAGAGCGTAGAGCACCCGGCGCGGCTTGCCCAATGCCAATACGTGCCAGAATATGTCCTCAAGCTATAGGGGCCCGCCACCCGGGTCTACCCGTAGTGCGGAGCACCATTTCCCGCACCAACACGAACACCAGCGCGACCATTCCCCCGCACCAGAACCATGCGCCTGCGCCAGATTGAAGTGTTCCGCGCCGTGATGCTGACCGGTACCGTCAGCGAGGCGGCGCGCCTGCTCCATGTGTCCCAGCCCGTGGTAAGCCGGGTACTGCAGCATGCGGAATCGTCGCTGGGCTTCCGCCTGTTCGATCGCCAGCGCGGCAGGCTGCAGCCGACGCCGGAAGCGCTTGCGCTCTATGGCGATGTCGAAAGGCTATATGGTGAGATCGAGCGTGTGCGGCGCGTATCGGAAAGCCTGCGCCACAAGGGCACGGGGCGCCTGCGCGTGGCCGCCACGCCGAGCCTGGCCAACCCGCTGCTGGTGCCGGCGGTGCGCCGCTTCTGCGCGCGGCATCCGGAAACGCAGGTTCAGGTGCTGACGCACCATACGAGCGAGATTGTCGAGGCGCTGCTGGCCAACCAGATCGACGTGGGCTTTGCCTTTTCGCCGCCCAGGCACGAGGCAATCACCAGCGAGCCGGTGGCCGCCGGGCGAATGCTGCTGGCAGTGCCGCGCCCGCAGGCACTGCCCTCGGGCGGCCGGCGCGGCATCGTGTCGATCCGCAAGCTGATGGAGCGGCCGTTCATCGGCTATGACGACGACAGCTCGCTGGGGCTGCTGGTCCGGCAAACGCTGGCCCGTCACGCGCTGGAACCACATTCGACGCTCGAGGTCCAAACCTATTCCCTCGCACTGGCCCTGGTGGATGCGGGCCTGGGCGTCACGCTGCTCGACCAGTACACCGCGTTGAGCGCCAATCCGGCCAATGTCGCGCTGCACGACGTGCAACCCGAATTGCCGTTCGAAATCCAGATGCTGCGCGCCACCCATCGTGGCAAATCGAGCCTGGTCGATGATATGCGGGCACAGTTCGCGGCCGCCGCCTCGGCGCTGGCCGCCACGCTCGACGATCGTCTGGATTCGCCCGTCGTCCAGTTTGATCCTGCCCCGCGCTGACTGGCAGACATTTACCAGACAATTGACAGGCCCCCGCCTGTGCACCAATATCAACACGCCCAGATCGGCGCGTGAATAACTTATGTTCGTACTGATCCTGACCCTTCTCGTGGTGGTAAGCGCGTTCTTTTCGATCTCCGAGATCGCCTTGACCGCCGCCCGCCGCACCAAGCTCCAAGTCCTGTCTGAACGCGGCGACCACCGCGCGACCAAGGTATTGCTGCTCAAGGAGGAGCCCGGCAACTTCTTCACGGTGGTACAGATCGGCGTCAACAGCGTGGCGATCCTGGCCGGTATCCTCGGTGAGAAGCATGTCTCGGATCTCGTCTACGGATTCCTGAGTGCGTACCTCGATGCCGGCATGGCACAGCGCATCGCCAATGTCAGCTCGTTCCTGATCGTCACGCTGCTGTTTATCCAGTTCGCGGACCTGATCCCCAAACGCATCGCCATGACCTTCCCCGAAGCGTGCGCGGTGCAGGTGATCGGCCCGATGCTGACGCTGCTCAAGCTGTTCAAGCCCGTGGTCTGGGTGTTCAATGCAGCAGCCGATGCCACGCTCAAGCTGTTCGGCATTCCCACCAAGCCGGTCGATCAGATCACCACCGAGGATATCGCCGCCATGGTCGATGCCGGCGCCGAGGCCGGGGTGCTGCACAAGCACGAACTGCATCTGATCGAAAACGTGTTCGAACTCGATTCGAAGCCGATCACGGCCATCATGACCCAGCGCGACGACGTGGTCTTCCTGACCCTCGACGACACCGCCGACGGCCTGCGCCGCAAGCTGGTCAAGCAACCGCACGCACAATACCCGGTGTGCGGCAAGAATATCGACGACGTGCTGGGCTATATGGAGTCGAAGGTCATCCTGCAACTGCTGCTGGCCGATGAAAGCGGCGCAGCATTGGACAGCATCGGCAAACACTACGACAAGAACGTGCTGGTGATCCCGGACACGCTGACACTCTCGGAGTCACTGACCCGCTTCCGCGAGATGCATGAGAATTTTGCGGTGGTAATGAACGAGTACGGGCTGGTGGTGGGCATCGTCACGCTGGACGACATCGTCGGCGCGCTGATGGGTGACATCCTCTACTCGAACGAAGACGAACAGATCGTGCGCCGTGACGAATCTTCGTGGCTGGTCGACGGCCTGACGCCGCTGGTCGACCTGAAGAAGGCACTGGATATCGACGTGCTGCCTGGCGAAGACTATGTAGATACAGCAGCCGGCCTGGTGATCTACTCGCTAAAGCGGATCCCGAAGAAGTCGGAAGCGATCACCGTGGCGGGCTTCCGGTTTGAGGTGGTCGACATCGACCATCACAAGATCGACCAGTTGCTGGTTTCAAGGCTGCCAGCGAGTGCTTCGCAGACTGCGCCTGTCGGTCAATAGCAGAGACCACTTGATGGGAATGGAATTAGGCTTTCCTACGGTTTGCCCCCCAAATGAAAGAGGCGCCCGAGAAAGCGCCTCCAACTCTACAACCCCGGTCGTACGCGGGTGGAAACTGCACCTCGACTAGCACTTCAAACCGCGAACACCACCGTCACATGCAGTGCCACTTGCGACCCAAGTAATGTTGATACCGCTCGTTCCGGAAATCGGGGTTAGAACCAGAGTTTCTGCCGTACCCGTGGAATCGGTTGCATCCAGCGTTGCGCTGATAGCACCGTTAGAAATTGACGCAATGGATTGAACATACTCTGGCAGCGGATCAACTGCAGTGCCAGCAGGGATCGCTGGAATTCCGTTCGCGCCAGCGTTGCAACCGACAAGCGTACCGTTGCTTTGTGAGCACATCGAGATTGCAGTCTTAAAGCCAGCGAGTGCGATCACTGCACCGTTGGCTTTTGTTCTTTGCGTGTAGTCCTGATACTGGGGGAGCGCGATCGCCGTCAAAATCCCAATAATTGCCACCACGATCATAAGTTCGATCAGTGTGAAGCCCTTGCTGGTTTTCACGAGTTCACGGTCAGGTGTTGATTGCATGTCGCGTTCGCGCCCCGATTTGCCAAATACTAGATCAGCACTTGAGGCCTCGCTTGCCGTTATCGCAAGCCGTGCCAGTAGCAACCCAGGTGACATTGGTCGCGTTGACGGTCGGCGTCAGCGTCAGCGTATCTGCCGCGCCTGTCGAATCGGTCGCTTCCAGGGTCGCAATAATAATGCCCGACTTGATGGAAGTGATACCCGTTACGTACTTCGGCAGCGGATCGGCCGCAGTGCCAGCGGGAATGGCCGGAACGTTGTTCGAACCAGCATCACAGCCAGTGAGAGTTCCCAGCTCTTGGGAGCACATCGCAATAGAGGTCTTGAAGCTTTCCAGGCCCGCGACCGCGCCGTTCGCCTTCGTACGCTGCGTGTAATCCTGGTACTGCGGGATTGCGATGGCGGCCAGAATACCGATGATCGCGACGACAATCATCAGTTCGATCAGCGTGAAGCCCTTCTGGGCACGACGGCCCAGCATTTTCATTTGTACCCGTTGCATGTGATTTGACCCCTTGAAGAGATTTTTCATCGGCAGCAAAAGTGCCACAAAGCCAACAAAGCAAGCTTTGCGCCAGCATTGGAAGCGCCGCTCAACACCCGATTGCTGACAAAATCTGGCACCGTCGCACACAGCACTTGAGTAATTTTTGACAAACACTGTCACTTTTAATGAAGCGCAAGTGACAAAATCTGTCACTTTGACGAACTTGGGCCAGATCTTAGCTACTTGCTCTTAGCTTGACCCTCAGCTAGCTGCGCACTCTTGGGTTGTAAACGCTTACCCCGGCATTTGAGAAATCGCGCGATGCGATTGAGCTTGCTGGCGACAACGCTACCGCCTGATCGAGTCCTCGCGAGCATCCCTTCGAGGCCTACCGTCCGGCCGCTTCTCAGAGTAATTTGAGCGGACACCTACTTCGCGCAGTGCGCTGGTTCGTATGTGCGTTTCTTGCTCTTGAGCGCCTACTCATGTGCATCCGACTAAGACACCGCCTCATACGAGTTGAGTGGGCAATCTTTGTCGGGCTTCTATGAGTCTGTTATGTGGGGCGCAAAAAACAAAACCGACGTTGCTTTCGCAAACGTCGGTTCTTAGTTTTACTACGCTGTTTTTGTCTGCTGGTGGTCGAATCCGTCAGCAGCTTTTTGTTTGGCGGAGAGGGTGGGATTCGAACCCACGGTACCGTCGCCGGTACGCCTGATTTCGAGTCAGGTACATTCGACCACTCTGCCACCTCTCCGGTAACTTGGTCGTCGCTGCGTTAGCGGCGAAACCAAGATTATAGGGATATCCATATCCGGAGCGCAAGCCCCTTCTGTAACTATTTTTACGCTTCCGGTTCCAGACGCGTGATGCCGCCCATGTACGGTTGCAGCGCCTTCGGCACCGTCACCGAACCGTCTGCGTTCTGGTAGTTCTCCAGGATCGCCACCAGCGTGCGGCCCACGGCCAGGCCGGAGCCGTTCAGCGTGTGCACCAGTTCCGGCTTGCCCTGTCCGGCGCGCATACGTGCCTGCATGCGGCGCGCCTGGAAGTCGCCCATGCTCGAGCACGAGCTGATTTCGCGGTACGTGTTCTGCGCTGGAATCCACACTTCGATGTCGTAGGTCTTGGTGCTGCCGAAGCCCATGTCGCCCGTGCACAGCACGACGGTACGGAACGGCAACTCGAGCTTCTTCAGGATCGTTTCGGCGTGACCAGTCATCTGCTCGAGCGCGTCCATCGACTGCTCGGACGGCACCACCTGCACCATCTCGACCTTGTCGAACTGATGCTGGCGGATCATGCCGCGCGTGTCCTTGCCGTACGAGCCGGCTTCCGAACGGAAGCATGGCGTGTGGGCCACGAAGCGCAGCGGCAGTTTTTCCGCGGCAACGATCGCGTCGCGGACCATGTTGGTCAGCGGCACTTCGGCGGTCGGGATCAGGTAGAAGTTCTCGATAGCGTCCTGGCCATCCTCACCGCCGACCTTGCGCGGCACCTTGAACAGGTCGTCCTCGAACTTCGGCAGCTGGCCGGTACCGCGCATCGACGCGGCATTGACGATGTACGGCACGTACATCTCGGTGTAGCCATGTTCAAGCGTGTGCGTGTCCACCATGAGCTGGACCAGCGCGCGATGCATGCGTGCCACGCCACCCCGCAGGAAGGCGAAGCGCGAGCCAGTGACCTTCGTGGCCGTCTCGAAATCCAGGCCGAGACGGGCGCCGACATCCACGTGATCCTTGATCTCGAAATCGAACGTGCGCGGCGTGCCCACGCGGCGCACTTCGACGTTCTCGGTTTCGTCCTTGCCCGTCGGCACGCTTTCGTGCGGCAGGTTCGGGATCGAGAGCATCGCGTCGCTGATCTGGTCCTGGATTTCGGCCAGGCGCTGGGCGGATGCCTTCAGCGTGTCGCCGATACCGGCCACTTCGGCCATCGGGCCCGAGGCGTCTTCGCCCTTGCCCTTGAGCATCCCGATCTGCTTGGAGAGGCTGTTGCGGCGCGCCTGCAGATCCTCGGTCTGGGTCTGCAGTTGCTTGCGTTCGGCCTCAAGGGCCTGGAACAGGGCCACATCGAGTTGAAAACCGCGCGTGGCGAGGCGCTGGGCCACGGCGTCGATGTCTTTGCGGAGCAGCTGGATGTCGAGCATGTTGCTTGGTCATGTGCAGTGCCGGCAACATGCCGGCGAACGGAACATTTTACTGCACTGGCACTACCCGCCGGGAGCAAATCCGGCTGGATTTTGCCGTCTGCTCCACACTTTGGGAGTTATCCGGGTCCCTGCTCGCCGCCCCGCTCTCCCCTCGCCCCCTGCTCAGTCCTTGCCGGACTTGCCGCGCTGCTCGCGATGCCAGGCGTCGTCCAGATCGCGCAGATGCCGCAGCTTGTCGCCGATCTTGCCTTCCAGCCCGCGCGGCGTGGGCTGGTACCAGTCCTGGCTGCGCAGATCGTCGGGCAGGTAGTGCTCGCCCGCTGCGTAGGCTTCCGGCTCGTCATGCGCATAGCGATACGCATGGCCGTAGCCAAGCTCCTTCATCAGTTTTGTCGGCGCGTTGCGCAGATGCACGGGCACGGCCCGCGACTTGTCCTTGGCGACAAAGGCACGCGCCGCGTTGTACGCGTTGTAGCCCGCGTTCGACTTTGGCGCCACGGCCAGGTACAGCAGCGCCTGGGCCAATGCAAGCTCGCCTTCCGGCGATCCCAGCCGCTCGTAGGTCTCCGCGGCATCGAGCGTGATCCGTGCCGCGCGCGGATCGGCCAGGCCGATGTCCTCCCACGCCATCCGCACGATCCGGCGCGCCAGGTAACGCGGGTCGGCGCCACCATCGAGCATCCGGCAGAACCAGTACAGCGCGCCATCCGGGTCGGAACCACGCACGGACTTGTGCAAGGCGCTGATCTGGTCGTAGAACGCGTCGCCACCCTTGTCGAAACGACGCAGGTTTTCCGATAGCGCGCTGCCCAACAGCGCCGTATCCACCGCATCCACACCGGCATTGCGAGCCGCACGCGCCACGATCTCGATATTGTTGAGCAGCTTGCGGCCATCGCCGTCGGCCGAGGCGACGATCAGGCCCATTGCCTCGTCGTCCCAGCGAATGCCACCGAGTTCCTCGCTGGCACGCAGCACGAGCTGCTTGAGTTCGTCTTCGTTCAGGCTCTTGAGCACGTAGACGGCCGCCCGAGACAGCAACGCGCCATTGACCTCGAACGACGGATTCTCAGTGGTGGCGCCGATAAACGTGAACAGCCCGCTTTCCACGTGCGGCAGGAACGCGTCCTGCTGGCTCTTGTTGAAGCGATGCACCTCGTCGACGAACACCAGGGTGCGCCGTCCATGCGCACGGAACTGCTCGGCCCGTTCCACCGCCTCGCGAATATCCTTGACTCCCGACAGCACGGCCGACAGGGCAATGAACTCGGCATCGAACGCATTGGCCATCAGCCGGGCCAGCGTGGTCTTGCCCACGCCGGGCGGGCCCCAGAGGATCATCGAATGCGGCTCGCCCGACTCGAACGCCACGCGCAGCGGCTTGCCCGGGCCGAGCAGGTGCTGCTGGCCGATGACTTCGTCGATATTGCGCGGGCGCAGGCGCTCGGCCAGCGGCATTCGGGAACGGTCGGGGGGGTCGGAGAACAGCGAATCCGCCACGGTACTAGGGCCTCTCAATCTGGTGCGGCCGCCGGAAGCGGCTTGCGAACGCCACAGTGTAGACCATCGGCGCCGCCTGCCGCGGCCCGCCCCACGCCATCCGGCCTGCCGGTATCAGGGTGCGATAACCGACTCCCAAGGCGATCGGATATCGGCCAGGAAGCGTTGCGCGCGTGGATGCTCGGGCTTCTGGAAGAAGCGCTCCGGCGTGGCGCGCTCGAGCACCTCGCCCTGATCCATGAAGATCACGCGGTCCGCCACCTCGCGCGCGAAGCCCATTTCGTGGGTGACGCAGACCATCGTCATGCCGTCGCGCGCGAGCCCCTTCATCACCTGGAGCACCTCGTTGACCATTTCGGGGTCAAGCGCCGACGTCGGTTCGTCGAACAGCATGACCGGTGGCTTCATTGCCAGCGCGCGGGCAATCGCCACGCGCTGTTGCTGGCCGCCAGACAACTGCCCCGGATAGGCCGACGCCTTGTGCGGCAGCCCCACCCGTTCCAACAGGCTCATCGCAAAATCTTTCGCTTCCTGTGTCGACATCCGCTTGAGCCGCACGGGCGCCAGCGTGCAGTTCTCCAGCACCGTCAGGTGTGGAAACAGGTTGAACTGCTGGAAGACGAAGCCGATGCCACTACGCAGTGCGTTGACGTCCACGTTGCGCGCGTGCACGTCCTGCCCGTTCACGACGATCCGCCCCTTCTGGATGGCCTCGAGCCGGTTCAGCGTGCGGATCAGCGTCGACTTGCCCGAGCCCGACGGCCCGCACACGACGACCACTTCCGCCTTCGCCACCGATTCGTTGATATCGACCAGCGCCTGGTAATCGCCGTACCACTTGCTGACATGTTCGATGCTGATCATGGTTACACCTTCACAGCGTTGCGTGCCGCGAGCCGGCGCTCGAGCAGATAGGCGCAACGGGTCAATCCGAAGCACATGACAAAATAGCTCAATGCCAGCAGCAGGTAGACCTGCGCGGCCTGGGTCAGCATCTGCGTGCTGATCTGCCCGGCGATGAACGAGACCTCCGGCAAGCTGATGATGTAGCCGAGCGACGTCTCCTTGATCGTCGACACAAGCTGGTTCACGAGCGACGGCAGCATGTTGCGCAGTGCCTGCGGCAGGATGACCAGCGCCATCGCCTGCGCATACGACAAGCCGAGCGACCGCGCGCATTCCATCTGCCCGCGCGGCAGCCCCTGGATGCCGGCGCGCACGATCTCCGCCAGATAGGCCCCGTCGAAGACCACCAGCGCGACCAGCATCGTCGCGAACTGCGGCGTGCGATGCCCGGTCACCGAAGGCAGCAGGAAGTACGCCCAGAACACCACCATCAGCAGCGGCGTGCCGCGCACGACGTAGATCAGGACGGTGGCCGGCCAACGCAGCGAGCGGAACGGGCTCACGCGGCACAGCCCCAGCACGATGCCGACCGGCAACGCCAGCACCAGCCCGGACGCCGCCAGCAACACGGTCAACGCCAGCCCGCCCAGCGGGCCATTCGGATACTGGCCGATCAGGAAATAAAGTCCGTAGTTCTGCAGAACGTCGAGCATGGCTACATGCTCCGTACCGGAAACCGGTGTTGATACCAGAGCGAGAACAGCGTGATCGTCATCGATATGGTCAGGTACGCCAGCGTGGCGAACGCGAAGGACTCGAAGCCCCGGAAGGTGGCGCTCTCCACCTGTTGCGCCTGGTACATCAGCTCGGCCACGCCGATCACCATCGCGATGCTCGAGTTCTTCCAGAGATTCAGGATCTGGTTCACCAGCGGCGGCACCGTGATGCGCAGCGATTGCGGCAACACCACCAGCCGCATCGACGCCAGAAAGCTGAAACCAAGCGCGCGGCTGGCTTCCAGTTGTTCTTTCGGGATGGAGCGAATGCCGCTGCGGATGTCCTCCGCCATATAGGCCGTGGTGTACAGGACCAGCGCGATCAGCGCGCTGACGGCCTCGTAGTTGTGTTCGTACAACCAGCTCTTGATCGCGAACGGCAGCAGCTGCGGCGCGCCGAAATACCAGAACAGCATATGGGCCAGCAGCGGAACGTTGCGAATCGCCTCGACATAGGTCTGGCCCAATCCCCGCAGGGGCGCCAGCGGCGCAAGCCGCAGCAGGGCGATCACGATAGCCAGCGGCAACGATATGGCAAACGCGATGACCGACAGCTTGAGGGACATCACGAACCCGCTGACCAGCCATTCGTGATACTGCCCCGACAGCAACATCGACAGGTTGAAGGTGGGCATGGGATGTGGCTGTCCGGCGCGATGCCGGACAGCCAGGGGAGGTTTATCGGACCGGGTTGATCAAGCCGGACTCCTCTGGCCTGGCCCGGGCCTGGGGTTGGCGCCTCAGTCGATCTTGTCAGTCGAGATCTTGAACGCGCGCGGCGGGAACTTCATCTTGGTGTTGGGCCCGAACCACTTGTCGTAGAGCTTTTGCGCGTCGCCATCGGCTTCCATCTTGCTCAGCACCTGGTTGACCTGGTTGCGGAACCCGGTCTCGCCCTTCCTGATGCCCAGCGCGAGGTGCTCGCTCGACAGGTACTGAGGCACCAGCGTGTAGTCCTTGGCTGCGGGGCCGAGCTTCACGAGGTTGCTCACCAGCGACGTCTCGTCATTCACATACGCCACACCCTTGCCCTGCTCCAGCGCCAGCAGCGCCTGCGGGCTGTTGTCAAACGACACCACGGTGGCATTCTTGATCTTGGCGGCAATATTGGATTCCATGGTGGAACCCTTGACGGTCAGGATCTTCTTGCCGTCGAGCTGGCCCAGCGTCGTGATGCCGCTCTCCTTGCGCACCATCGCCTTCTGTCCGGTGATGAAGGTCGACAGCGAGAAATCGATCTGCGACTCGCGCTCCTTGTTGTGCGTCAGCGACGCCGCCAGCAGATCCACGTGGCCCTGCTGAAGCTCCGGCAGACGGGCCGCCACGGAGATCTGCTTGAGCACCGGCTTCACGCCAAGGCTCTTGGCCACCGCATTGCACATGTCAACGTCGTATCCCACGATCTCGCGGGTGGCCGGATCGACGAAGCTGAACGGCTCGTCCGTGCCAAGTACCCCGCACACCAGTTGGCCCTTGGCCTTGATATCCGCGATTTGGTCGGCACTGGCCGGTGCTGCGCTCAGTGCAAGCGCGGACAGCGTTGCCACGCCGGCGATCTGGCGGAGTTTCCGCCTGAAGTCTGCTTGCATATTCTCTCCTCGGTTGAAGAAGGTCTTGTGGGGTGCAGCAGAAACATAGTCTATTTGTGACGCTTCCGATTCGATGTCGGGGCGAACCCTATCTTCGCCGCGCGACAGCGGACACTGCGCCGCTTCCCTACAGTTCGCGCCGAATCTGCCGATATTTCCTAATGGCCTGCGTTTCGACGGATGCGGCCCGCATCGCGCCGATGCGGCCGCCGGCCAGGCGGATATCGGCCGACCCTTGGTCGGCCTAGCGAAAATCGGGGATTTGTATGTTGCGTTACCGAATGCTGATGTTCAAGTTGAATCGGCTGGTGGGCAAGAACAGGCTCACCGGCGCGGAAGAGATCTCACTGGCGGGCCAGTTCGCCGAGATGATCACGTCACAGGAGGAGGTGGACCGCATCATCGCGGATCTGGTCGATCACGAGAATCCGCAGGTACGCCGTATTGGCCTGGCCGCGATCCGTCGTTCGCACCGCTTTGGTGGCCAGACGCTGATGCAGGCAGTCTTGCGCCGGCTGGCCGACGTGGAAGGCTGGCTACGCCACGATGCGGTCTGGATCGCGCAGGAAGGCCAGCTCGATAGCGCCGAACTGCGGGCCGCGCTGCGGCGGGTGGCTGGCAATGTCCGGCTGCCGCAGGATGCGGTGCGGGCGCGCGACAATCCTGCCGACGGCCTGCTCCATGCTGCCGTCCGTGCGCGGCATGTGCTTGACGCGCTGATCAAGAAGTCGGCTGCGGCGCACAATGCCGCGCTGGCGGCGGGTGGCGCGCTGGCAGGCGCCAACGATGGCAAGCCCTACGCGCAAGGCTCGATTGGCCAGATCCACTCCGCCCATCGGCAATTGCAGCGCAAGATGGCGGCGCGCAAGCTGCGCAGCAGCACGAAGCTGAAATTCCGCAAGGTAGAGCCGCGATACGCGGAAAACGACAACCGGCGCTTTCTGCTCTGAGCCTCGGCTGGTTCACGGCGGCGCGGCCGATGCTGCGTCGCCGCAATATGTGCGATGGCAATCCGATCTGAATTCTTTCGATAGACGGGATCGGGACGGCCAGTGCGGCCTACCATGACGGACACCCGGCGCTGGTGCCGGCCCCATGAGGAAACCGTAGCCATGGCCATCACGACCCGCATCCGCAAGAAGAAGCAGTACCGCAAAGCCGTGTTGAAGTTGCGCGCGGCGATCAAGCGCGGCGACGCGGAGGCGATCCGCATCCGCCGCGAACAACTGCAGGCCATGCCCAAGCCACGTCTGCGCTACGCGCGCGAGGCACAGGCCTAGCGCCAAAGGCTGACGGGGCGTCGCCGGGTCAGCCCTTGGCGCGCTCGGTCAGCTTTTTCATGGCATCGGCAGGCAGCGGACCGTGGCAGCTACGCTCGCCGCCGGCCTCTCCCACCACGAGCCAGACCTTGTCCGGCGTATCGGCGGGATGCAGCAGCCATGCTGGACCCCGCGCCGTATTGCTGGCCGGCAGGTCTTCCAGGGTGCCGTTGTGAGGCGATTGCAGCATCGTCGCGCAGTCGGTCTGCGGAATGCGCGTGGCCTTGAGGAAGTCCGGATTGCCGAGCACTTCGGGCAGCGCCGTATCGGAGCCGCGCAGGAAGGCATCGACGTCGAAACGGCTTGCATGTGAGCTTGCGCAGGCGGACAGCACCAGCGCCGCGGCCAGCGTGGCGCCCGGCACGGCCAGGCGACGCAACGAAAGGAATGCTTGGGCGTGTGTCATGGCGCTCCTCACTGCTTCATCACATCGGCGCCCTTGGGCACTGTGAAGCGGAATGCATCGGCGGGCAGCGACGGATTCTTCTGGATCGCCGAGAAGGTCAGGATGGTCGTGTTGCCGAAGGCGTCACGCAACTCCATCGCCTCGAGGTTGCCGCCCTTGAAACCGATGCCGATCCGCTCGAACTGCGTATCCTTTTCCTTCGGCGTCAGTTCCAGCCATTCCACGCCATCGCGCGTGGCCCCGTTCTTCACGTCGAAATTCTTCGACAGGTCATTGCTGCCGAACAGGATGGCCGCCGGGCTCGACCCAAGCGCGCCATCGAGCTTACGCTCGGTCACCTGGTTCAGGTCCTTGTCGTAGATGTAGAGGATCTGGCCGTCGGCCTGCAGCAGTTGCTCGTATGGCTTGGTATAGCGCCACGCGAACTTGCCGGGGCGCGAGAACGCGAATGTCCCGCTCGACGTGCTGGCTACCTTGAGATCGGCGCCCTTCCCCTTCATCTGCTGCTGCGTGAATTCGCCGCGAGCCGTCTTCACGCTGGTCACGAAGGTCTGCAACTGGTCGGTTGCCGCCGCCTGCGCGACAGGCGCGGCCGCCAGCAGTGCCAGTGCGGCGCCCAGGGAAACCAGGGGAGCAAGAATGCGATATCGCATGTATCCGATTCCTTTCTTGAGTGGCTGATGCCCGGCGCTGGCCGGGATGTCGGGTTAGAGCCGGAGTCGGCGCCCTGAATTCCGCAGCGGCTTGTGAGCGGCGTAACGGTATATTAACCGTCACTTGCGAGGGGCCCGAAGCCGTGTGAAACGCGCTATGACGCGTTTCATCCTCCTCACGCCTTAGAAGCGCTGTCAAAATGATTCTGGCGTCGTTGCGCGGCCTTGCCGTACCACTTGTACTGTCTGCGGCCGCGCGTCTAGCCAGAACCGCTTTGCTTCATCTTGATAGCGCCTCTTACTCGTCGTGCGCGCCCGCGCCGGCCGGCACGAGGATGTCACGGTTGCCGTTGCCCGACATGGCCGAGACCAGTCCGGCCTTTTCCATGTCCTCGAGCAAGCGCGCCGCGCGGTTGTAGCCGATGCGCAGATGGCGCTGCACCAGCGAGATCGATGCGCGGCGATTCTTGATCACCACCTCCACGGCCTGATCGTAGAGCGGATCGGCCTCAGCGCCACCACCGCCAATCCCGGCGCCGCCGCCCAGGCTATCGCCCGCGCCATCGCCGTCGACCAGACCGCCTTCGAGAATGCCCTCGATGTAGTTGGCTTCGCCGCTTTCCTTGAGCTTTTCGACCACGCGATGCACTTCCTCATCGGATACGAACGCCCCGTGGACACGCACCGGCAAGCCTGTGCCCGGCGCGAGGTAAAGCATGTCGCCCATGCCGAGCAGTGCTTCGGCGCCCTGCTGATCCAGAATCGTGCGCGAGTCGATCTTGCTGCTCACCTGGAATGCGATGCGCGTCGGCACGTTGGCCTTGATCAGGCCGGTAATCACGTCCACTGACGGCCGCTGCGTGGCCAGCACCAGGTGCAGGCCAGCCGCGCGCGCCTTCTGGGCGATCCGGGCGATCAGTTCCTCGACCTTCTTGCCGACCACCATCATCAGGTCGGCCAGTTCGTCGATCACGATCACGATCGTCGGCAGCCTGTCGAGCGGTTCCGGCGCGTCCGGCGTCAGGCTGAACGGGTTCGGAATCTTCTCTTCCCTTGCGGCGGCTTCGTCGATCTTCTTGTTGTAGCCGGCCAGATTGCGCACGCCGAGCTTGCTCATGAGCTTGTAGCGGCGCTCCATCTCGCCGACCGCCCAGTTCAGCGCGTTGCCGGCCTGGCGCATATCGGTGACCACCGGGCAAAGCAGATGCGGAATGCCTTCGTAGACGCTCATTTCGAGCATCTTCGGGTCGATCAGGATCAGGCGGACCTGATCCGCCTTGGCCTTGTAGAGCAGCGACAGGATCATTGCGTTGATACCCACCGACTTGCCCGAGCCTGTGGTACCCGCCACCATGCAGTGCGGCATCCTGGCCAGATCGGCCACCATCGGCTTGCCGGCGATGTCCTTGCCGAGCGCCATGGTCAGGTGCGACACGCTCTCGTTGTAGACCTGTGAGCCCAGGATCTCCGACAAGCGCACGGTCTGGCGCTTCGGGTTCGGAAGCTCCAGACCCATGTAGTTCTTGCCCGGAATCGTCTCGACCACCCGGATCGACACCAGCGACAGGCTACGCGCCAGATCGCGGGCCAGATTGACCACCTGGCTGCCCTTGACGCCGGTGGCCGGCTCGATTTCGTAGCGCGTGATGACGGGGCCCGGATAGGCGGCCACGACCTTGACCTCCACGCCGAAGTCCTTGAGCTTCTTTTCGATCAGGCGCGAGGTGTATTCGAGCGTTTCGGCGCTGACCGTTTCCTGATGCACAGGGATCGGGTCGAGCAGCGACAGCGGCGGCAGGTCCGAATCCTGGATATCGGCGAACAGCGGCTGCTGCTTCTCGCGCTCGACGCGCTCGTGCTTAGGCACCGCCTGCGGGCGCACGATCTGGATCGGCGGCGCCTCTTCCTGCCGGACGCGCTGCACTTCCACGGTCTCGGTGCGCTCCACCTTGGCAGCGGCGCCGATGATGCGGTCCTGCTTGTTCTCGCGGCGAGCCTTGATGCCCATGAACAGGGTTTCGACGAAGGCGCCGACGTGCTCGGCCACCGACAGCCACGAGAAATGGAAGAACAGGGACAGGCCGATCGCGAACAGCAGCAGCAACAGCAGCGTGGCGCCGGAGAAGCCGAGCGCAAGCTGCAGCCAGCCGCCCAGCAGGTCACCCAGCACGCCACCGGGCGCGCGCGGCAGGGCCGAGCGCAGCGGATACATGCGGATCGCCTCCAGGCCCATGCTGGACACCAGCGTCAGCCCGAAGCCAATCCAGCTGATGACCGTGCTGTGCTGCGGCTCCTGCACGCGCTCGGGCAGTTCGGCGGTCAGCTCGCGCCAGCCACGCCAGCAGCGGCGGATCAGCAACACGCTCCACCAGTAGGCCGAGAATCCGAAGATGAAGAACAGGACGTCGGCCACCCAGGCGCCCACACGTCCGCCAAGGTTATGGATGTCGGCCACCTGGCTCGCATGAGACCAGCCGGGATCGGCCTTGCTGTAGCTGGCCAGCACGCAGAGAAAGCCGAGCGTGACGGCCAGCAGCAGGAACCAGCGCACCTCGCCCAGCAGCTTGCCAATACGCGATGGAAGTGCCGACGGGTCGGTCCGGGTAGTCGTGGTAGCGCGCGCCATGCGTCAGGGTCGGTTCGAGAGTACGAAGTGAACGATGGCGGCCATTTTAACCTTGGCCGGGCTATCGCCCTCATTGGAATTTGCAACAGTCGGCAAAACGCCATGCCACTTATAATGGCGGTTTCGAGTGACACCGGCGCAACCACCGTGCCGGTGCACGCGCTGCCTACAGGAACGCATCATGTCCGCAAAACACGCAAAAGTGCTGATTCTCGGGTCTGGTCCGGCCGGCTACACCGCCGCCGTCTACGCTGCCCGCGCCAACCTGAACCCGGTGCTGATCACCGGCCTGGCCCAGGGCGGCCAGCTCATGACCACGACCGACGTGGAAAACTGGCCCGCCGATCCTAACGGCGTGCAGGGCCCGGACTTGATGCAGCGCTTCCTGGCGCACGCCGAACGCTTCAACACGGAAATCATCTTCGATCACATCCATACGGCCAAGCTGACGGAAAAGCCGATCCGCCTGATCGGCGATTCGGGCGAGTACACCTGCGACGCCCTGATCATCGCCACCGGCGCGTCCGCCCAGTACCTGGGCCTGCCGTCGGAAGAAGCCTTCATGGGCCGCGGTGTCTCGGCCTGCGCCACCTGCGACGGTTTCTTCTACAAGAACCAGGAAGTGGCCGTGATCGGTGGCGGCAACACCGCCGTGGAAGAAGCGCTCTATCTGTCCCATATCGCCAGCAAGGTCACGCTGATCCACCGCCGCGACAAGTTCCGCGCCGAGCCGATCCTGGTGGACCGCCTGATGCAGCGCGTGGAAGAAGGCCGGATCGCCCTGCGCTACGACAGCACGCTGGACGAAGTGCTGGGCGATGAGTCGGGCGTGACCGGCCTGCGCATCCGCGACACCAAGGACGCCGCCAAGACCGAGGATCTGAAGCTCGCCGGTGTGTTCGTGGCCATCGGCCACAAGCCGAACACCGACCTGTTCGAAGGCCAGCTCGAGATGAAGAACGGCTATATCGTGACCAAGAGCGGCCTGTCGGGCGACGCCACGGCCACCAACATCCCGGGTGTGTTCGCCGCCGGCGACGTGCAGGACCACGTCTACCGCCAGGCCATTACCAGCGCCGGCACGGGCTGCATGGCCGCGCTCGACGCGCAACGCTATGTGGAAGCGCTGAAGTAATCGCCCCCGGGCACCTGGTACTAGCGTCACCGAATCGGGCCGGTTTTTACCGGCCCGATTCCTTATTGGATTCCTTATAATCGACGCCGAGCCACCTGCCCCCTTAGAGAATCGCTCCATGTCGCACGGCGCCAAACCCACATCCAAGCCCCCCCAACGCATGGGCCTGCACGATCTGGCCACGGTGCGCGACGGCCTCAAGGCCGACGCCGAGCGCCGCGAAGCCGAGCGGCAAGCCGCCGAGGCCGCCGCCAGGCGCGCCGAGGAAGAAGCCAACGTGTTCCGCACCAGCGTCGGGCAGGTCAGCAACCTGCGCGACCGGAACCGCGTCGAGCATCCCGTGAAGAAGCCGACCCCGGAGCCGGTGCAAACCCGCCTCAACGACAAGGCCGTGCTCGAGGCATCGCTGTCCGATGAATTCGATGTCGAGAACCTGCTCGATATCGACGAGACGATGTCGTTCCGGCGCCCGGGCATCGGCGAGGACGTCATCAAGAAGCTGCGCCGCGGCGAATGGGTACCCCAGGACAAGGTCGACCTGCACGGCCTGCGCTCCGACGAGGCCCGGGAGGCGTTGGCCAACTTTCTCCGCCGATCGGTGCGCAACGGCGTGCGATGCGTGCGCGTAATTCACGGCAAAGGCATCGGGTCGCCAGACAAGCTGCCGGTGCTCAAGAGCAAGGTACGTAGCTGGCTGGTCCAGAAGGAAGAAGTGATCGCCTTCGTCCAGGCACGCGAATCGCAGGGCGGCGCCGGCGCGCTGATGGTCCTGCTACGCCAGCCCAAGACCTGAGAACCGGATGCAATATCACCTGCCGTTCGATTTGCTGATGGGGCGACTGCCCCTGATCCTGCACGTGATGGAAGTGATCGGCGTGCTGGCGTTCGCCGTCTCCGGCGTGGTCGATGCCCGCAAGCAGCGGCTGGATGTGGTCGGCACCTTCGTCGTCGCATTCGCCACGGCATTTGGCGGCGGTACCTTGCGCGACGTGTTGCTCGACCGCCGGCCCTTCTACTGGGTGGACCACGAGTACTACGTCCTGCTGATCTTTGTGATGTCGTTGGGCGCGTCGTTCGTCCTGCGCGTGGCCAGCCGGGTGGCGTCGGACCGCACCATGCTGGTGGCCGATGCGATCGGGCTCGGATTGTTTTCGGTCACCGGCACCTCGCTGGCGCTGGTAGCGCAGATGACGCCGACCGTAGCGGTGATGATGGGCATCATTTCGGCGGTGTTCGGCGGCGTGGTGCGTGACGTGCTCTGCAACGAGGTGCCGATGATCCTGCGCGACCGCTCGCCGTATGCCACCTGTTCGTTCGTCGGCTGCTGGATCTACGTGGGGCTGACCTGGCTGCGTGCCGACCAGGAGGTGGCGCTGCTGGCCGGCGCGCTGGTCACGATGGGAATGCGGCTGGTGTCGGTGCAGTTTGGCTGGAAGCTGCCGAGCTAGCGCAAGCCCGCGACGCGACCCAAAACAAAAGGCCGGCATCTGCCGGCCTTTTTGCCATCTCAGTCTCGATCAGACTGCGGCTTCGTCCTGCTCGCCGGTACGAATGCGGATCACACGTTCGATCTCGGTCACGAAGATCTTGCCGTCACCGATCTTGCCGGTGTGGGCGGCCTTGACGATGGCGTCGAGCACCGTGTCGAGCTGGTTCTCGGCCACGACCACTTCGATCTTGATCTTCGGAAGGAAGTCGACCACGTACTCGGCTCCGCGATAGAGCTCGGTGTGGCCCTTCTGACGGCCAAAACCCTTGACTTCGGTCACCGTCAACCCCGTCACGCCGACGTCGGCCATTGCCTCACGCACTTCGTCGAGCTTGAACGGTTTGATGATGGCGGTAATCTGCTTCATGGCTGGCCTCTGTCTCTAAATATGTCGGAAGATGAAGGATTCTAGCCCGAAACACCACATGACGATTGCGGGCAGACCCACATTGCCCGCAATCGCACCCGATTTCTGCCGGTTCAATCCGGGATCCGCGCGAGATCCCGCATCCACACGACCGACTCGCCATCGCTCGGCGCGCGCCAGTCGCCGCGCGGGGAGAGCGAGCCGCCCGAGCCGACCTTGGGCGCGTTCGGAATACAGGAGCGCTTGAACTGGCTGGTGCGGAAGAAGCGGTCGACAAAGATACCGAGGACGCGCTTGATTTCGGGCAGTTGATAGACGTTGCGGGCCACATGAGGTCCGTTCGGCCACGTTCCACGCGCCGCGTCACCCCAGGCATGGAGCGCCAGGAATGCGACCTTCGACGGCGTGAACCCGAAGCGCAGCGTGTAGTACAGGTTGAAATCCTGCAACTCGTACGGCCCGATAATCTGTTCGGTCTTCTGCTCGGGTGCCTTGTCCTGCCCGGCCGCGGTTGCCCCGCTGGGCACCAGTTCCGGGCTGATGTCGGTGGCCAGCACCGCCAGCAGCACATCCTGGCCTCCCTCGGCCACCTGCCCGGTCTCGGCCACCCAGCGCACCAGGTGGCTGATAAGCGTCTTGGGCACGCTGGCGTTGACGTTGTAGTGCGACATGTGGTCACCCACGCCGTAGGTACACCAGCCCAGCGCCAGTTCGCTGAGATCGCCGGTGCCGATCACGATCGCATGGTTGTGATTCGCCAGCCGGAACAGATGGTTGGTGCGTTCACCGGCCTGCACGTTCTCGAACGTGACGTCGTAGACGGGCTCGCCGCGCGAATACGGATGATCCAGATCCGCGAGCATTGCCAGGCAACTCGGCCGGATATCGATCTCGCGCGCGGTGCAGCCCACCAGTTTCATCAGTTCGCGCGCCTGCTGCAGCGTGCGGTCGCTCGTGGCAAAGCCCGGCATCGTATAGGCCAGGATGTTCGAGCGGGGCAGGCCGAGCCGGTCCATCGCCTTGGCGCACACCAGCAGGGCATGCGTGGAATCGAGCCCGCCCGAGACGCCGATCACCACCTTCGAGATCTTGCTCGACGACAGCCGCTGCACCAGCGCCTGCACCTGGATGTTGTAGACCTCCATGCAGCGCTCGTCGCGCTGGCGCGGGTCCGACGGCACATACGGGAAACGCGCCACCTTGCGTTGGAGCGGCATGGCCTGCGTGGACGGCACGTCGATGTGGAACGACACGGTGTCAAAGCGTTCCACTTCCTCGCGGTGGCGACGCACCGACTGGCCAAACGACGTCTGGTGCATCCGCTCGCGCGACAGCCGCTCGAGGTCGACATCGGCGAACAGCAGGTGAGAGCTGTCGGCAAACCGCTCCGATTCGCCCAGCAGTTCACCGTTTTCATAGATCAGCGCCTGGCCATCCCAGGCCAGATCGGTCGTCGATTCGCCCTTTCCGGCGGACGTGTACAGGTACGCGGCCAGGCAGCGTGCCGACTGTTGCGACACGAGCTGATGGCGATACCCCGACTTGCCAATCACGATATTCGATGCCGACAGGTTCACGAGTACGGTGGCACCGGCCAGCGCGGCAAACGACGACGGGGGAATCGGCACCCAGACGTCTTCGCAGATCTCCGCATGGAAGCGGAAAAATGGAATGCTCTCGATCTCGAACAGCAGATCGGCACCGAACGGCACCTCCGCGCCGAGCAGCGAGACCAGCGGCGTGGCCGCGCAGTCCGCGGAGCTGAACTGGCGTGCCTCATAGAATTCCCAGTAATTGGGCAGATAGCTCTTGGGCACCACGCCCTGAATCTTGCCGCCGGCCACAACCACCGCGCAGTTGAACAGCTGGTGCTCCACCAGTACCGGCAGGCCGACGATCAGCGCCGCATTGATCCCGGCCGACGCCTCCACGATCCGTTGCAGCGCCAGTTCGCATTCGCGCAGCAGCGCCCGCTGGTGAAACAGGTCATCGCACGTGTAAGCCGACAGGCCCAGTTCCGGAAACGCCACCAGCACGGCGCCGCCGTCGGCCGCCTGGCGCGCCAGCAGGATCGTCTGCTCGGCATTGAAGGCCGGATCGGCCACGCGGCACTCGGGCACGCCCACGGCCACGCGCGCGAAGCCGTGGGAATAGAGGTTGAAGAACGGGTGAGTCATGGATGGCCCAGGATTGGGGGGCTGAGGATGCCTGCATTCTACGACGCACACGCGGCGCGTGCTGCCCCGCATCCTGCGCCGCAGCATCGTTTCCGGTAGACTCGACCAGCATCTGGCCGTGGACAACCTGCCCTCCCCCGCCCTCCCCAGTATTCATGAGCGAATCGCGCCTCAGCCCCAACTACCGCACGGAGATCGTGCAGGACCTTGCCGACATCGACGCCAACGACTGGGATGCGCTGCTCGCCGCGCAGGCCGAGCCCACGCCATTCCTGCGCCACGCGTTCCTGCAGGCGCTGCACGCCAGCGGCAGCGCCACGGACGAAACCGGATGGTCGCCGCGCTTCCTGGCGCTGTGGGTGCCCGACGGCAAGGAGCCGGGCCGGGACCGGCTGGCCGCGGCAATGCCGCTCTACGCCAAATCCCATTCCTACGGCGAGTACGTATTCGACTGGGCCTGGGCCGATGCCTACCGCCAGCACGGCATCCCCTACTACCCGAAATGGCTGGCCGCGATTCCGTTCACACCGGTGCGTGGCGCGCGGCTGCTGGCCGAGGATGAACTGTCGCGCCGCGTGCTGCTGCGCTTCGCGCTGGCGCTGGCCCAGGAGAGCGAGCTCTCGTCGCTCCACGTGCTGTTTCCGTCGGACCATGAAGCCGACCTGATGGACGAGGCCGGGATGATGATGCGCCACGGCGTGCAGTTCCACTGGTCCAATCCGGGCTACGAGAACTTTGACGCGTTCCTGGCCACGCTATCGCAGAAGAAGCGCAAGAACATCCGCGCCGAGCGCCGTCGCGTGACGGAGGCCGGCATCACGTTCCGCCATCTGCGCGGGGCCGACATCGACGACGATGCGTGGAAGCTGTTCAACCGTTGCTATCGCCAGACCTACCGCGATCACCACTCCACGCCCTACCTGAACCTCGATTTCTTCCGCCGCATCGGCGCGGCGATGCCCGAGCACCTGTTGCTGGTGATCGCCGAGCGCGAAGGCCGCGACATCGCCAGCTCACTGCTGGTCTACGATGCCGATCCGGCGGTCAGCACGCTGTACGGCCGCTACTGGGGCGCGCTGGAACACCATCCCTGCCTGCATTTCGAGACTGCCTACTACCAGCCACTGGAGTTCTGCATCCGCGAAGGCATCGGCACGTTCGAAGGCGGCGCGCAGGGCGAACACAAGATGGCGCGCGGCTTCCTGCCAGTGGCCACGCGCTCCGCGCACTGGCTGGCGCACCCGTCGTTCGCCGACGCGGTCGAGCGCTTCCTGGAGCGGGAGCGTCAGGGGATCGATGCGTATATGGATGAGTTGAACGAGCGGAATCCGTTCGCGGGCGCGCGCGAGTAGCGAGTCGTCCCCCGGCAACAAAAAAACCCGCCAGATGGCGGGTTTCTTCGATAACGCGGTAGGCAGCGAATTACTTCGTGAAGTTCGCCACGCCGTCGCTGATTTCCTTGTGGGCTTCTTCGATGCCAGCCCAGCCTTCCACCTTGACCCACTTGCCGGCTTCGAGTGCCTTGTAGTTCTCGAAGAAGTGCTTGATCTGGTCGAGCGTATTTTGCGGCACATCCGACAGACCCTTCATGTGGGCGGTAGCCGGGCACAGCTTGTCCATGGGGATGGCCACGAGCTTGGCGTCCACGCCCGACTCGTCGGTCATCTTCAGCATGCCCAGTGCACGGCAGCGCACAACGGCGCCGGCCAGGATCGGGAACGGGGTGATGACCAGCACATCCACCGGGTCGCCGTCGCCCGACAGCGTTTGCGGGATGAAGCCGTAGTTGGCCGGGTAGCGCATGCCGGTGCCAATGAAGCGGTCCACGAACAGCAGGCCGGTCTCCTTGTCGGCCTCGTACTTCACGGGATCGCTCTGGGCCGAGATCTCGATGATGACGTTGAAATCGTTGGGAAGGTCCTTGCCCGGGGAGACGAGGTTGAAGCTCATGAGAGTTCTCCGAATGCCTGTGTGTTGGGATGGCCGGCATTATAGCGGTTTGCTTCTTACCTCTGGCTGACATCCGGGTGCCTTGCACGCCCCGCGCGGTGCGCGATAATGCGGCATTCCCGAATTCAGCAATGGCTCCATAACGGAGCCCGTGGAGACCCCGCATGCACGCCCAGCATTTTGTCGCCAACCGCCTGATCGCCCCGGACTCCGGCCTGCGCATCAAGGTGTTCGACCCGTCCAGCGGCCAACCCTTCGCCGAGATCGCCCGCGGCAACGCCACGGACGTCAACGTGGCCGTCCACGCGGCCCGCCGGGCGTTCGACGGCGCCTGGGGCGCGATGTCCCCTGCCGACCGCGTGCGTCTGCTGAACCGCGTGGCGCTCACCTTGATAGCGCATGAGGACGAACTGGCCGCGCTGGAAGCACGCGACACCGGCAAGCCGCTGCGCCAGGCCCGTGCCGACGCACGGGCGGTGGCACGCTACTTCGAGTTCTACGCGGGCGCGGCAGACAAGCTGCATGGTCAGACGATCCCCTATCAGGCCGGCTATACCGTCCTGACCGTGCGCGAGCCGCATGGGGTAACCGGCCACATCATCCCGTGGAACTACCCGCTGCAGATCTTCGGCCGCAGCGTGGGCGCGGCGCTGGCCGCCGGCAACGCGTGCGTGGTCAAGCCGGCCGAGGATGCCTGCCTGTCGCTGCTGCGCGTGGCCGAACTGGCCGCCGAAGCCGGCCTGCCCGAAGGCGCCCTGAACATCGTCACCGGTTACGGCCACGAAGCGGGCGCGGCACTGGCCCGGCACCCCGGCATCAACCATATTTCGTTCACGGGATCGCCCGAAACCGGCAAGCTCGTATCCCAGCTCGCGGCCGAAAACCACGTGCCGGTGACGCTGGAACTCGGCGGCAAGTCGCCGCAGATTGTCTTTGCCGATGCCGACCTCGACGCGCTGCTGCCCGTGGTGGTCAACGGCATCGTGCAGAATGCGGGCCAGACCTGCTCGGCGGGCAGCCGCCTGCTGGTGGAACGGCCGGTCTACGAGGAGTTGCTCGACCGCGTCGCCAGCGTCTTCGAATCGCTGCGCGTGGGCCCCTCGGAACTCGATCTCGAATGCGGCCCGCTGATCAGCCGCAAGCAGCAGCAGCGTGTCTGGGACTTCGTCTCCGACGCACAGCACGCCGGCATCTCCGTGATGGCGCAGGGCCAGATCGTGGCGGAAGCGCCTGAGTCCGGCTACTACCAGGTGCCGATGCTGTTCCGCGACGTGCCGGCCACGCACCGGCTGGCGCAGGAGGAAGTCTTCGGCCCGCTGCTGGCGGCCATGCCGTTCGATACCGAGGACGAAGCCCTGCAACTGGCCAACGGCACCGCGTACGGCCTCGTGGCCGGGGTCTGGACGCGCGACGGCGGGCGGCAGTTGCGCCTGGCGCGCAAGCTGCGCGCGGGCCAGGTATTCATCAACAACTATGGCGCCGGCGGCGGCGTCGAGCTGCCGTTCGGCGGCACCGGCCAGTCAGGCTACGGCCGGGAGAAGGGCTTCGAGGCCCTGTACGGATTCACCACTCTGAAAACCATTGCCATTCAACATGGGTAACATCAATTTCCTGTCGGTCGCGTTCGCCATCTTCTTTTTCTGGATGGCCTGGCACGTGAGAAACAAGCGCGCCACGAACCCGTCCGGCATGCCGCGCCTGCAAGTCTTCAAACGCAAATGGGGCGAGTCGCTGGGGGATCGCATCCACTGGTGCCTTTATGTCGCCCTGCCCTTCCTGCTGGCCATCATGATGGTCGGCAATGCATTGCGGGGCAAAGGCCCCTTCCACTGAGCATCCGTAGCTGGACGGTTACCAGGCGCGGCATGCACCGCGTCCGGACCACAATCACAGGAGACAAACGATGGCCAGACTGTCTGGAAAGGTAGCGGTAGTCACAGGTGGGGGTTCGGGCTTTGGCGAGGGCATCGCGCACACGTTCGCGCGCGAAGGCGCCAGCGTGATGGTGGCCGACCTGAACCTGGAAGCCGCCGAGCGTGTGGCGGCGGCCATCCGCGAGGCAGGAGGCCAGGCGCGCGCGATGCGTGCCGACGTGTCGCAGGGCGATGACGTGGCCGCGATGCGCGATGCGACGCTGGCCGCGTTCGGCGACGTCCACTGCGTGGTCAACAACGCCGGCACGACCCATCGCAACAAGCCGATCCTGGAAGTCACCGAAGCCGAGTTCGATCGCGTCTACGCGGTCAACGTCAAGAGCATCTACTGGTCCGCGCATCACTTCATCCCACATTTCCGCAAGCGCGGCGGCGGCAATTTCGTCAACGTGGCCTCCACCGCCGGCATTCGCCCCCGCCCCGGGCTGGTCTGGTACAACGGCAGCAAGGGCGCGGTCATCGTCGCCAGCAAGGCCATGGCCGCCGAGCTTGGCCCCGACAATATCCGCGTCAACTGCGTCAACCCCGTCATCGGCGCCACCGGCCTGCTCGAACAGTTCATGGGCCTGCCTGACACCCCGGAGAACCGCGCGAAGTTCCTGGCCACAATCCCGATGGGTCGCATGTCGACACCGCAGGACGTGGCCAACGCCTGCCTGTACCTGGCATCAGACGAAGCCGCGTTCATCACCGGCACCTGCATCGAAGTCGATGGAGGACGCTGCGTCTGATCCACGCCCCCGATTCACATCCGATGTGAATCCGAGTTGCCCCCGATTCGTTTTTCCAACCCAGCGGTAACGTCGTATCCCAAAGCAAAACCCGAAAGAGGAGACAGCAATGACAACGACCGCAGTCAGTTCCGGCGCGCAAGACGCCGGCTTCGAGGACGCCACCTACCGCAAGGTGAGCTGGCGCCTGGTGCCCTTCCTGTTGCTCTGTTACGTGGTGGCCTATCTGGACCGCGTCAACGTGGGCTTCGCGAAGCTGCAGATGCTCAACGACCTCAAGTTCAGCGAGACGATCTACGGCCTCGGCGCGGGCATCTTCTTTATCGGCTACTTCATCTTCGAAGTGCCGAGCAACGTGATCCTGCACAAGGTGGGTGCGCGCATCTGGATCGCGCGGATCATGATCACCTGGGGCCTGATCTCGGCGGCGATGATGTTCGTCACCACGCCGATGATGTTCTACGTGCTGCGCTTTCTGCTGGGCGTGGCGGAAGCGGGTTTCTTCCCCGGTATCATCCTGTACCTGACCTACTGGTACCCGGCCAGCCGGCGCGGACGCACGACCACGTACTTCATGACGGCCATCGCGCTGTCCGGCGTGATCGGTGGCCCGCTGTCCGGGTGGCTGATGCAATCGTTCGACGGCCACAACGGCTGGTCGGGATGGCAATGGATGTTCCTGGTCGAAGGCATCCCGTCGATCCTGGTGGGCCTGTGGGTGCTGGCGTATCTCGACGACCGCATCACCCACGCCAAGTGGCTGACCGATGACGAGAAGGCGCTGCTCCAGCGGAATATCGCCAGCGAGGACCAGCACAAGGAAGACCCGCCCGTGGTCCAGGTGCTGTCGAGCCCGCGCGTGTGGCTGATGAGCGCGATCTACTTCAGCTTCGTGATGGGCCTGTATGGCGTGAGCTTCTGGCTGCCGACGATCATCAAGCAGACCGGCGTGAAGGGCGCGCTCGACGTGGGCCTGCTGACCGCGATTCCCTACGGGTGCGCGGTGATCGGGATGATCCTGTTCGCGCGCAGCGCCGACCGTCGCGGCGAGCGGCGCTGGCATATCGCGATTCCGGCGCTGGCCGGCGCGGTGGGTCTGGTGCTGTCGGTGCAATGGCACAGCGACACGACCATGGCGATGGTGGCCCTGACGATCGCCACGATTGGCATCCTGACCACGCTGCCGCTGTTCTGGAGCCTGCCGACGTCCTTCCTGGCCGGAACCGGCGCCGCCGCGGGCATCGCGCTGATCAATTCCCTCGGAAATCTGGCTGGCTTCCTGAGCCCCTACGCGGTGGGCTGGCTCAAGGACATGACGCAAAGTACCGACTCAGGCATGTACCTGCTGGCGGTCTGCATGGTGGTGGGCGCTGCGCTGACGCTGTCGGTGCCGGCGCGGATGGTGAATCAGAAGAAGGATTGAGGGATAGAAGGTTTGGGTTGAAGCGCCGCTCTCCCGTAGGACGGGAGAGCGGCGCCGGCCGAAGCGAACGGCTTACGACTCGCCCAACATCTGCGCCACCGACCCGGCCGCTGCAGCGGCCTTCTCGCCGATCAGCTGCTGCAGCGTGCGCAGCAATTCATCCTCGTTGAACGGCTTGCCCAGGTACACGTTCACGCCAATCTCCGCGGCATAGCGACGGTGCTTCTCCGCAGTGCGCGAGGTGATCATCACCAGCGGCATCTGGCTCGTGCGGCTGTCGGCGCGAACATTGCGCGTCAGGTCGAAACCGTCCATGTTCGGCATCTCGATGTCGACAAGCATCGCATCGGGCATCACCTCCTGTAGCTGACGCAGTGCGTCGACGCCGTCGCGGGCCAGCACTACCTGGTAGCCGGCGCGCGTCAGCAGCCGCTGGCTGGCCTTGCGCACGGTCAGCGAGTCGTCCACCACCATGACGGTCGGCTGTGTGATCAGACCCGCCACGGGCACCGCTTCGCCATTGCCCGCAAACTCGGCCACGGCGCCCATCGTCTCCGGCGCCCGCAGGTGTACCGGCGCGGACGGTGCCACGCCGCCGCGCTCGCGCATCCACCGCTGCGCCAGCACCACGGGGTTGTAGATCAGCACGATCTCGCCATCGCCCAGCGTGGTTGCTCCTGCAATGCCTTCCAGACGAGCCAGATGCGGGCCGATGTGCTTCACCACCACTTCGCGGTTACCGATCACTTCGTCCACGTGCACGGCCACGCGCTCGGCGCCCGAACGCACCACCACCACCGGCGAGTACTTGCGGCCCGACGCCATCGGCGCGGTTTCCTCCAGCAGCGCGCCGAAGTAGTAGAACGGCGCATCCGCGCCCGCAGGACCAAAGCGGCGGGCATTGTAGGCATCGAGCAGCGGCTTTTCGCGCAGCTGGTGCACCTGGTCGATCATGCCGCTCGGGATGGCATACAGGCGTCCGCCCAGCGAGACCAGCAGCACCTGCGTGATAGCCGTGGTCAGCGGCAGATGCACCGTGAAACTGGTGCCCCGTCCAACTTCCGTCGAGAGCGTGATACGGCCACCCAGCGCCACCGTCTCCGATCGCACCACGTCCATGCCAACGCCCCGGCCCGCGAGTTCGGACACCGCATCGGCCGTCGTAAAGCCCGGCGCGAAGATCATCTCGGTCAGGCGTGCGTCGCTGGCATCCTCGTCATGCGCCAGCAGGTGCCGCGCCACCGCCCGTTGACGAATGCGAGCAAGGTCAAGGCCGCCACCGTCGTCGAAGAACGTCAGCACGACCTCGTTGCCTTCCTGCTGCACTTCCAGCGTCAGCGCGCCCGTGGCCGACTTGCCGGCGGCACGACGCGCGTCGGCCGGCTCGATGCCATGCACCACGGCATTGCGGATCAGGTGTTCGATCGGGCCGGCCATGCGGTCCAGCACCGAGCGGTCGATTTCCACCGTGCCGCCCTTGATCAGCAGGCGCACTTCCTTGCCAGTCTCGGTCGCGGATTGCCGCGCCACGCGGTAGAGACGCTCGGCCAGCGCATCGAACTGCACCATGCGAGCCTGCATCAGCCCGCGCTGCAAGCCACGCGTGAGTCGCGCCTGCGCTGCCAGGTCGCCCGACGCGCGGTCAAAGCCGCGCTGCAGGTTCTGCTCCACGGTCGCCACGTCGTTCACCGACTCGGCCATCATCCGCGTCAGTTCCTGGAAGCGCGTGAAGCGGTCGAACTCGAGCGGGTCGAATTCCTGGTTTTGCTGCGCGTCGGCGATGCGCGATGCCATCTGCGTCTCGGCCTGGATTTCGATCTCGCGAAGCTGCATCCGCAGACGCGCGACGTTATCGTTCAGTTCACCGAGGTAGCTGCGCAGCGCCAGCAGTTCGCTATCCAGACGCGCTCGCGTCGCGCCCACTTCACCCGCATCGTTGATCAGCGTATCGAGCGCGCGGGCCTGCACCCGCACCAGCGCGCGCTGGCGATCGGCATCGGTCGGCAGGTTCGCCGGCACCGGCATCGCCTGCGGCGCGGCCGGTAGCAGATCCTGCGTAGGCTGCTGCGTCACGTCCATCGACACCACCGATGTAACCGGCACAGCCGGCACGGCGGATTCGGGCTCGGCCGCGATCAACCCGTTGACCACATCGGCATCGTCCACCGGCAGCAGCCGGCCGCTCTGCAACGCATCAACGTGCGCGAGGATGCGGTCGTACCAGGCATAGAGGCGGCCGAATAACTCCGGCGCCATGCGCTGGCCACGCACGCTCGCTTCGAGCAGCGTTTCCATTTCGTGCGCGGCCTGACCCAGGGCCATCGCGCCAGCCATGCGCGCGCTGCCCTTCAGCGTGTGCAGCCCGCGCAGGATCAGCCCGCCGTGCTGGGTATCGGCAGGTGCGGATTCCCAGGTGCGCAACATCTTGCCGAGGTCGGGCAGACTGCCTTGTGCTTCCTCAAGGAAGATCTCCACCAGTGCCGGATCGAGTGACGAGGCGTCGGTCGACAAGTCGACCTGCGGTGCGTCAAGTACGTCAGGAGCGCCCGGCGATACGTGCGCGACGGCTGCCGACTCATGGCGCGGCGTCGGCAACGAAATCACCACCGCATCATGCACCGGCGTCTCGGCGTCGGCCGGACCGACTGTCGTCAGCGTTGGCGCCGAGACCGGCGGGAGCGATGTGATCGGCGTCAGCTTGACCGGCGGAAGGTTCGTCACCGCGTGCGGCTCGGGCAATTCCCGCAGATCGGCATCATCGGTATCTTCAGCAGGCTGCGACTGACCGAACAATCGCGCGACCGAGCCCACCTGTCCCGACACATCGGTCTCCGGCACCGCTGCGCGCGGGCGCATCAGCGCTCGCTCGCCAAAATCGTTCAGGTCGCGGACGACCGCGGCATCGGCATCAGGCCAGATGCCCGCGGCGAACTGGTGCAGCATGCCACGCAGCCGTTCGACGGCCTGCTCCAGCAAGCGGAAATCGCCCGGATGCATCGCGACCGGGTGCCGGCCCAGCAGCAGCAGAAGCTGCTCCAGCGCCTCGGCGATCTCGCGCACCGGCTCCAGGCCCACCGTCGACGCGCTGCCCTGCAGCGTGTGAGCCACGCGCAGCGCAAGCTCGCTCGGACAAGGATGTTCCTCGTGCTTCCACTCGGACAGATCGGTCGCGAACTGCCGCAGCAGATCGTCGGCTTCCTGCAGGTAGACGTTGTAGAGCGGCAGTCCGATCCGGACCGGGCCAATCACCTTGTAGTTGTCGTCGTCGCTGGCGAGTCCGCCGGACAGGCGGAACGGCAGCACGTTGTCCTCGGCCGGAACCTCCTCCGCAGCCACATCTGGCTGCGCGGCCGGCAGCGTCAGCAGCGCATCGAGCGGGTCCAGCGGCGCAGTTGCGTCGACGGCAGCGGCGGCGGCAGCGTGGGCCGGCGCCGAGTCTGGATCGCGCACACGCTGCGCGGCGGCAACGAGTCCAGCGATGTCCCGTACGGTCGACGGGTCCTGCTGCAACGCCTGCGCCCATTCGCGCAGCAGATCGTGCGCCTGGTGCAGCAGCACAAGCAGTTCGGGCTGCGGCTCGCGTGCTTCGGCAATCCACAGATTCATGACCTGTTCGACGGCCCACGCGGCTTCGCCGTAGCGGCTCAGGCCAACCATGCGGCTGGAGCCCTTGAGCGTATGGAAGCCGCGACGCACGCGGCTCAGCACATCGGTATCGCGCAGTGCCTCGAGCCCGCCCTGCACGTCGGCGGCGATACTCCCGAGCACCTCTTCGGCCTCGGAGAGGAAAATCTCAAGCAGCTCGGCGTCGATCGCTTCGGCATCCACCGGCATCGGCGCGGCGGCCGGCGCCACGGTGGCTGCCGGTGCTGCAGCCGTCGCCGGCAGTGGATCGGCCAGTGCCACGATCATACGTTCGGCCGCCGAATCGCTGCCGGCTAGCCATGCATGGAGTTGCGTGGTGGCTTCGCTGGCCTGACGCCGCAGCGCCGCATCGTCGTCGATGGCGGCCTGATCGGAGACCGCCTGCAACGCACCACGCAGGCGCTGGATCTCTGGCGAGTCGGCGCCTGCCGCCACGCGGATCGCATCCATGGCCGCGCCACGCGCCACCGCCAGCACGCCCTGCGGCGCCGGATCGCGATGCTGCAAGTCCGCGTAGATGTCGTCTTCCGTGACATCGGCCTTGGCCCGTCCAAACTCCAGCAGATCGGCAAAGGCATGTACCGCGCCAAGCTCGGCGGCGATATCGGACAGCATCGCGATGCGCGACGCTTCCTCGACAGTTCCGGGCAGGACTTCCAGCCACCGCAGCACGGTCCGCACCGCTTCCAGCGCCGCCTCCGCCGCTTCGTCGATGCCATCCCGCATCGCCGCGCTGACGTACACGCGCTCGAGCGTGGCAAGCAGGGATTCGAATGCCTGTCTGGCATCGGCCAATGCTTCGCTGGCGTCAGGACGCGCCGCGTTGCGATCATACGTATCGAGCCATGATTCGCCGCTGTCGAGTTGCGCGCGCAACTGAGCGACCGCTTCCGCACGCATTGCCTGGGCACTGGCGGCCTCGACCATCCCGGCGAGCCAGGCCGGTGCCTGGGCATCGGGATTGGCCAGGCAGGCAGCCAGCGCGTCGCAGCGCTGCGCGAATTCCTGTGCCGATGCGTGACCTGACTTGCCATGCACACGCCACGGCATTGCCAGCGCCTGCGACAGGAACAGCGCCACGCCAGCACGGCCCAGCGCGTCGTTCGACGGACGGCGGCCCGCATGAGCAGCCACCGCGGTCAGGCATTGCTCCAAAGCCGGTTGAGCAAGCGGCAGCGCCGCTTCGGCGAGCGAGGCCACCGCCAGCTCCCAGCCGGCCTGATCCTCGCCTGCCGCACGCTCGATCGACCGCGCGGCCTGCTGCAGATTGCGGGTGTCGATGGCATCGAGCCAGCCGTAGTAGCGCTGGCGGAAGTCGGCACGCGCCACCACATGCGCCGGGTCGACACGATATGCCTGCAGGCTGCGAGCGATATCGGCGCGCAGCACCTGCACGGCAACTTGCACGGCGGGCGTCGCGATGTCGTCGGATTCATCGGCGGCCAGCCCGGTGCTGACCAGGAAGAAAATCGCATCGTTCAACAGCGCCTGCGGCACGCGCACCTGGCCTTGCAGGTACTGGCGCACCAGCAGGTGCGTGCGTGCAGCGAAACGCTTGGCCAGCAGATCGGACGGCAGCAGGCCATGAGCGAGGCCACGGAACACCATGGCCAGCGTATGCCAGATACCGCGATCAGGCGTGTCTGTGGCGCGGCGCGCCTCCTGCTCCTGGTTGCGCACGTCGTCGAGCGCCAGTTGCAGCGGCAGCCAGGCCTCGCGCAGCATGGACGTGTCCGGGCACGGCGCGGGCAAGCGCAGCGCGCGCAGCAAGGCAGCCTCGAAGCGCTGGCGCGCCCGGGTGACGGCCGATGCCGAAAGCGTAGGCAGCACGATACCCGGCAGCATCTGCAGCTCATCGAGCCACAGGTCCGCCGGATGCACGCGCTCTTCCTTCATCAGGTTCAACGCGGTGGCATAGGGCTGGTACAGGCGCAGCGGGTCTTCGGCATCGCCCGCCATCAGGTCGTCGACGTACTCGGCCAGCGCCTGCGCGCCGGTGCGGAACACCACGAGCGTTTCCTGGCTGGCGGGCACCGTGCCGGCGTCGATGGCCTCGAGCAGGCGGCGCAATGCCTGGCAATAGGCATCCACGCCGCGCAGCCCGACGATATGCACCGCGCCTGCGGCCTGATGCAGTTGCTGGCCGGCCAGCCGCAGCGAAGTGGTATCGCGCGCGCCCAACGCCTCCGGCGTCTGCTGGATCTCGTCCACGTAGTGGCCGAGTTCGATGGCGGCATCGTCGAGCGCGGTACGCAGGCTTGGCGCGAGCCAGGCCAGCACCGACAGGTCGCGCTGCGGCGCGGCGGGTGCCTCCGCCGCCGGAACGGGAGCAGGCTCCGGCGTGGATGACAGTTGCGCCGCGGCCGCCTCGGCCACTTCGCTCGACAGGATGGTATTGAAAGACATGACCAGTTCCGTTGCGCCCTTGCGGGCGGCCGTCAGGCGATCTTGAACCGCGATACCGAGTTACGCAGCTCTTCGGTCAGTGCGGTCAGCTGGCGCACCGACGCGGCGGTCTGGCGCGTGCCGGCGGTGGTCTGCGCGGTCACTTGCAGGATGCCGTCGATGTGGCGGGCCACGTTGGTGGCCAGGCCCGCTTCGTGCGATGTGGTCTGCGAGATCTGTTCGATCAGCTCGGCGAGCTGGCGCGACACGCGACCGATCTCGACCAGTGCGGCACCCGCGTTATCGGACAGGCGCGCGCCCTCGACCACGCCCTGCGTGCTCTGCTCCATGGCGTGCACGGCGTCCTGGGTGTCGGTCTGAATCGTGCGGATCAGCGCGCCGATCTGCTTGGTTGCCTCGCCCGAACGTTCGGCCAGACGCTGCACCTCTTCCGCCACCACCGAGAAGCCGCGGCCGGCTTCGCCTGCGGAAGCCGCCTGGATGGCGGCGTTCAGTGCCAGCACGTTGGTCTGTTCGGTAATGTCCGAGATCAGCTCGACGATTTCACCGATCTCCTGCGACGATTCGCCCAGACGCTTGATCCGCTTGGACGTTTCCTGGATCTGCTCGCGAATGCCGTTCATGCCCGCGATCGCGTTCTGCACGGCGTGCTGGCCCTGCTCCGCCGCGGCCAGCGATGCGCGTGCCACGTTGGCCGATTCGGCCGCACCGCGTGAAACCTGCGTGATGCGGTCCGCCATCTCCACCACGGATTCGCCGGTCTGACGAATCTGGCGCGACTGCTGCTCGGTCGTGGTGGCCAGTTGCACCGAGGTTTCCTGCACCTGCGTCGAGGCGTGCTGCACGTCTCCAGCGGTCTGCTGCACGCGGCCCACCAGTTCCTTCAGTTCTTCCACCGTGTAGTTCACCGAGTCGGCGATGGCGCCAGTGATGTCCTCGGTCACGGTGGCCTGACGCGTCAAGTCACCGTCAGCAATGTCCTGCAGCTCATTCATCAGCTGCAGAATGGCCTTCTGGGTGGCGTCGTTGTTGCGCTTTTCATCGAGTCGGCGCGCTTCGGCTTCGTGCTCGCGCGCCTCGGCTTCGAGCGCCCGGACGCGCGAGTCGCGCAGGTAGAGGGCCGCGAGACCGGCCAGGCACAGCAGCGTGGCCAGCGCGGAGATAACCATCGCGCCCAGTGTCCAGGGGCGGAAGCGCACATCCTGCGCATAGGCCGACTGCAACGCCGACAACTCGCCGCGCAGGGCTTCGTTGTCGTTGAAGATCTGCTGCTGGGCGCGCTTGGCGGCGATCAGGCCAGGCAGGTTCTGCAGAATCGTCTGCGTGGTCTTCTGCACGGCGTCGAAGCGCTGCGAAAGCTGCTGCAGGTAGCTGCGCGTCTCGGCATCGTGCGCGGCGGTCAGACGCAGCGCTTCGGAGCCGTTGATCAGGCCGTCGAGTGTTTCGCGGAACGTGTTGGTGTCCTTGCCAAGCAGGAACGCGGTTTCAGGGTTGACGCCTTCGCCCGAGAGGAACTCGTTGAGGTTCTTGCCCAGACGCTGCGTCAGCATCACCAGCTGAGCGGAAGCCGCCACCTCACGTGTATTGGCACCCGACTGCAGCTTGATGGCCGCCACCTGTTCGGCGGCTTCGAGCAGTTCGGGGTTGGACGCGTTGAAGATCTGCAGCGTCTGGCCGATCGTCGTCAGAATGGCCTGCTGGGCGAGCACGTCGGCGGCGCTCTTCTCGGAACGCTTCCACGAGCCCATCGCCTTTTCCAGCAGCGGCTCGCCCGGCCCGCTCGTGGCCCGCACATGCTTCTCGTCGCTGCCGTTCTGCAGCGCCAGCATGTCGGTGGTCAACTGCTCTTTCGACTCTCGCAGCTGCTTGAACGCCTGGGCGTTACCGAGCAGCGCCACAGGCACCGCCTTACCGAGACGCTGCGAGTGCATCAGCATGTCGCCGGTCACCTCGATCTGCGCCGCGCCGTTGCTGGCCTGCCGGTTATCAAGGTACACGGAGGCGAGCAGCGCCGACAGCGACACCACCACGCCCACGGTCAGCGCGCGCTGCTGCGCCGAGAACGGCATCCGCATCAGCCAGCCCGACATCATCTCGACAGGGGTCTGGCCAAGGCCGCCCTGCTGTCTGGCCGCGCCGGCCGCCGCAAACGCGGCGCCACCCGGCGCCGCCACTTCTGCGGCAGCGCCCGCGGCTGCGGTGCGGCGACCCAGGCCGATCTTCTTGATACCCATAGCAACCCTCTGTTCGTTCGTTATTATGAAGCCGCTTCAGAATGATTCCGGCGTCGTTGCGGGGCCTTGCCAACCCACTTGTACTGTCTGCGGCCCCGCGCCCAGCCAGAACCACTGCGCTTCATTCTGAAACGGCTTCATTTCCAGATTCCGCTGATCAAGCCACGGTACGGCCGGCCTGCAGAAACACAGGCGACGCCAGCAACTGCCCGATATCAAGCACCTGCCAGCCACGCCCCTCCCTGTCCGCGAAGCGCAAGCCCTGCCAGCCTTCGGGTTCCTCACCCTGAGCCGGCGTCAGATCCGCCGCATGGCGCAGACCCAGCACGCGCGTGGCGATGATGCCGCACGCACGTTCGACGTGACGCGACAGGACGACGATCTTGCTGCCCGGCTGTACCGGCGTGGGGCCGTCGCCACAGAACATGGCGAAATCGATCACGCCCAGCAGGTTGCCGCGCGCGTTGACCAGGCCGCGATACCAGGGCTGCGTCAGCGGCACGCCGGCAGGCTGGCGCATCTCGATCACCTCGCCGGTTTCCAGCAACGGCAGCAGCCAGTTGCGCTGGCCCACCACCACACCCAGGTAGCTATCGACGGCCGGCAGGTTGCGCGCGTCGCGCAGACGTCGGGCCAGCATGGCCTGGTAATCCTGCAGGCGGGTCTGGCGGGCACGAAGGTCTTGGCGCGGCGCGTTCATGATGGGGATACCGGTAGGTGAAACCTTGGGGCAGTGGTGCCGGAGCGCGTTGCCCGCTTGCTGATGGGCTGGCTGGCTCAGTTCGCCAGCGCGGCGATCTTCGACAGCAGTTCCTCGCTGTCCACCGGCTTGACGACGTAGTCCGACGCGCCCTGCCGCATGCCCCAGATCCGGTCGGTTTCCAGGCCCTTGCTGGTGCACATGATCACGGGGATGTCCTTGAAGCGGTCGTCGCGCTTGATCGCGCGCGTGGCCTGGTAGCCGTTCTGACCCGGCATCACCACATCCATCAGGATCAGGTCGAAAGCGTCCGCCTCGAGCCGGGCCATGGCCTGGTCGCTGTTGCCGGCCACGGAAACCTTGAAGCCCTTCTTGCCGAGCAGGTCGGACATGAACAGGGCTTCGGTGGGCGAATCGTCGACGATAAGGATTTTGCTGATGGTCATTGTCTTGTTCCTGGATGCTTCGGGCGGCCGGTTGTCAGGCCGCCACGGCCGCACCCTCGTCGGCCACGCAACCCGTCAGGCAGGACTGGACGGCCTGCAGCAGGGCTTCGCGGGAAAAGGGCTTGGCAAGATGGTTATGCGCGCCGACAAGCTTGCCGCGCGAACGGTCGAACACGCCGTCGCGAGACGACAGCATGATCACGGGAATGGCGTGGAAGCGTGGGCTCTTCTTGATGAGAGAGCAGGTCTGGTAGCCGTCCAGACGGGGCATCAGGATGTCGCAGAAGATGACGTCCGGGCGCAGGTCGCCAACCTTGGCGAGCGCCTCGAATCCGTCCTCGGCCAGCATGACCTGATAGCCAGCGTTCGTCAGGAAGATTTCCGCCGTGCGGCGGATGGTGCTGGAGTCGTCGATGACAAGAATCTTGCCCGACACCCTGCGGCCCGACACCGCAGATGCCTCGTCGGCGCCGGCATCGGCACCGATTCTGACCCCGTCGACAGACTTGCTGTCTATTTCTGTTTGCGTGACCCGCATGTTGTTCCCGCGACCAACTGCCCGCAGAGAAGCACGGACGCCGGCATTCACTTGAGAACTCCCGCACGGCATCACCCATGGCGTGCCGGCGGCCCCCGATTTCAACTTTCCCAATCAACAAACCCGGCTACCCGGCCGGTCCGGCGGCGCGTTCTGACTGCTCGCGCCTGCCTTGCTGGAAGCCGCCTTGACCTGGCGGCTCCTTTTATTCTTGTAGCTGCATACCACCGCGCTCAGCCTGCGTGCGCAGGCCGGACCGGGGTGCAGTTTTGCCGCAAAGTGTGACAATTCATAGTTAGGCCGTCAATCCGGGGCTTCCGGCCCGGCCTGTCGAACTGTCTCTTTCCCGCGACGGGAAACGGTTACGGCGAATGGCTTCAGATCGCCACCATCTCGAAATCTTCCTTGCGCGCGCCGCATTCCGGACAGGTCCAGTTGATGGGCACGTCTTCCCATTTGGTACCCGGGGCGATGCCGTCTTCCGGCGCGCCAGCGGCTTCGTCGTAAATCCAGCCGCAGATCAGGCACATCCAAGTCTTGTATTCCATATGCAGGCTCTTGCCAGTCTCCATTAAAATCAAGCGCAGATGGTACCGAATCAGCGCCGATGACGCCACCCATGCCCCGGCGCGTTCACACCAGTTTCGTTTGCGTTCGCGCATGTTAGCGTGCAGATGCCGCCCGAACGGCACGCAATTCACCCGATTTGCTCATATTTTGAGCATTTCGAAGCCGACGCGGCCCCCGGCCGGACGCATGTTTTTCCTCCTGAATCCTTTTCAGCCAGATTCCCATGTCCCGTAACCAGCAGCTTTTCGATCGCGCCCAGCAGACCATTCCCGGCGGCGTCAACTCGCCCGTCCGCGCCTTCCGTTCGGTGGGCGGCACGCCGCGCTTTATCACCCGCGCCGAGGGCGCCTATATGTGGGATGCCGACGGCCAGCGCTATATCGACTACATCGGCTCCTGGGGCCCGATGATCGTCGGCCACGCGCATCCGGACGTGGTGCGCGCCGTGCAGGAGACCGCCACCCAGAGCTTCTCGTTCGGCGCGCCGACCGAGGCCGAAATCGACATGGCCGAGGAAATCTGCAAGCTCGTGCCGTCGATCGAGCAGGTGCGCCTGGTGTCGTCGGGCACCGAGGCCACCATGAGCGCGCTGCGCCTGGCACGCGGCTTCACCGGCCGCGACCTGATCATCAAGTTCGAGGGCTGCTACCACGGCCATGCCGACAGCCTGCTGGTCAAGGCCGGCTCGGGCCTGCTGACGTTTGCCGACACCACGCAGAACGCGCCGTCGTCGGCGGGCGTGCCGGCTGATGTCACGCGGCACACGATGGTGCTGGAGTACAACAACGTCACCCAGCTCGAGGAAGCGTTCGCGCGCCACAAGGGCGAGATCGCCGCCGTGATCGTGGAGCCGGTGGCCGGCAACATGAACCTGGTGCGCGCCAGCGAGGCATTCCTGACCGCGATGCGCAACCTGTGCAGCGAACACGGCAGCGTGCTGATCTTCGACGAGGTGATGACGGGCTTCCGCGTGGCGCTTGGCGGCGCGCAGGCGCACTACGGCATCAAGCCGGACATGACCTGCCTGGGCAAGGTGATCGGCGGCGGAATGCCGGCGGCGGCGTTCGGCGGCCGGCGCGACATCATGGCCAAGCTTGCGCCGCTGGGTGGTGTCTATCAGGCCGGCACGCTCTCCGGCAACCCGCTGGCCGTGGCCGCCGGCCTGACCACGCTGCGCCTGATCCAGGCCCCGGGCTTCTACGACCGCCTGGCCACGCAGACGCGCAAGCTGGCCGACGGCCTGACCGCGGCCGCCCGCGAGGCTGGCGTGCCATTCTGCGCGGACGCGATCGGCGGCATGTTCGGCATCTACTTCACCAACGAAGTGCCCGGCAGCTTCGCCGAGGTGACCAAGGCCGACGTGGGCCGCTTCAACCGCTTCTTCCATGCCATGCTGGCCGAAGGCGTCTACCTGGCGCCATCGGCCTTCGAGGCCGGCTTTGTCTCGGCCAAGCATGACGATGCGATCATCGAGGCGACGGTGGCTGCCGCCGCCAAGGCCTTCAAGGCTGGCTGACCGCCCCGCTCACGGTATCCATCGCATCGAACATCGCCGCGAGCTGGTTCACCAGTTCCGGCGATGCGCGGGTCATCGGCGCGCGCAGCTCATCGCGCAACCAGCCCTGACGCGCCAGCAGCGCCTTGATCGGCCCCGGGTTCGGCTCCGCGAAGAGCGTCTGGATCAGCGGCATCAATGCGTAGAACAAGCGGCGCGCCTCGTCCAGCCGACCCTCGGACACGGCGCGCCAGATCGCCACGAACCGCTCCGGATGGAAGTGCGCGCAAGCGATGATCGCGCCCTGCCCGCCCAACGCCAGCGTGCCAAGAAGCTGGTGATCCTCTCCCGCCAACACCGCCAGCCTGCCATCGGCGATCAGCGCCTGCGTGTTCAGGGCATTGCCGCCGCAATCCTTGATCGCGCCGATATTGCCGTGATCAGCCAGCGTCAGCAGCGTCTCCAGCGTCAGCGTCGTGCCGGTTCGGTACGGAATGTCATAGAGCACGAGCGGGGCGCGCGAGGCATCTGCCAGTCGCCGGAAGTAGTCGCGCAATCCGTCCTGCGACGGACGGATGTAGTACGGCGCGGGGGCCAGCACGCCCGCCAGCGGCCGTTCGTTGCAGCGGCCCAGGCGTGCCAGCACATGGCCCAGATGGTTGCCAGCCAGACCCATGATCACCGGTAGCCCGTTGGCGCATTCGAGCACCGTGTCGAGCACAGCCAGTTGCTCGGGCTCCTCCAGCGCAGCCGCCTCGCCAGTGCTGCCGCATACGACGAAGCCGGTGATGCCCGTTACGCTGAAGTGGCCAACCAGACGCTGCAAGGCGTCGAAATCGACTTCGCCACGATGAAAAGGGGTCACGAGCGGCAGCCAGATGCCGCGAAAACCAGGATGGGACTGCGTGTTCTGCATGAAAGGACTCCGGATCGACCGATTCGGAAACCGTCAGAGCGCGACGCGGCAGGACACGGGGAATGCAAACGCGGGCAGATCGCCCCTTCGACCGGTACTGTTCCGTCGCCCATCTGACGGAACAGTGCGCTCCGGTCAGACGAGCGACTGTTTTTTGGCTTTGGCGCGCGCGGCCTGACCCACGCCCTGGAGGGCGATGCGAGTCGTGGAGGCATTGGATACGCGCGGCATGGGGGAGAATCTAGCCGGCACGGCGGGCGTGGTCAAGTGCCCGGATACCAATCCAGCGCCCTGCCCGCTTGCCGGAGCGTGGCGCCTTGACAGCTTTTGACAATGTACGGCAATCACCCTGCGCTACACTTCAACGTTATCGACCCCTGACATTTGCCGGAGCCCTAGATGCGCGCTGCCTCTTCCACCGCCCTGTTCCGCTGGCTGGCGATCGCCATGCTGGCAAGCCTGCTCTCCGCCTGTGGCTACAACGACTTCCAGGCCAAGGACGAAGCCGTCAAGGCGGCATGGGGCGAGGTCATTAACCAGTACCAGCGCCGCGCTGACCTGATTCCGAACCTGGTCGCCACGGTCAAGGGCTACGCCACACACGAACGCGAGACGCTTGAAGCCGTCACCAAGGCACGCGCCGAGGCCACCAGCATCAAGGTCACGCCCGAGACCCTCAACGATCCCGAGGCTTTCGCGCGGTTCCAGCAGGCCCAGGGACAACTGACCAGCGCGCTGTCGCGCCTGCTGGCCGTCTCCGAGAACTACCCGCAGCTGAAGGCCGACGCCTCGTTCCGCGACCTGCAATCGCAACTCGAAGGCACCGAGAACCGCATCACGGTGGCGCGCCAGCGCTACATCGCAGCCGTGCAGGATTACAACGTGCTGGCACGCAGCTTCCCGACCAACCTCACGGCGATGATCTTCAAGTACCCGGTCAAGCCGTCGTTCACCGTGGAGAACGAGAAGGCCATCTCCACGCCGCCCGCCGTGAAGTTCTGATACCACGACCATCATGATGCGCAAGGCCGTCGTTTTCTGGTTCCTGGCGCTGATGCTGGCGCTCCCGGCATGGGCAGCGGACGGCTTCGTCGCCGTCCCCGCGCTCACGCAACGCGTGACCGATCTGACCGGGACGCTGAGCGCCGATCAGCGCAGCTCGCTCGAAAACGTGCTGGCCGAATACGAGCAGCAGCGCGGCAGCCAGATCTTCGTGCTGATGGTGCCGACCACCGCGCCGGAGACGATCGACGCCTACAGCATCCGCGTGGCGGACGCTTGGCGCGCGGGCCGCAAGGGCGTCGACGATGGCGTGATCGTGCTGATCGCCAAGGACAATCCGCCCGGACTGCGGCGGATGCGCATCGAAGTGGGCCGTGGCGTGCAGGGGTCGCTGACCGATGCCATGTCGAATCGCGTCCTTCAGGACGTGATGGCTCCCCATTTCCGGCAAAACGATTTCTACGGCGGACTCTCCGCCGGCATTTCCGCCATCCAGGCATTGATCGACAAGGAAGGACTGGCCGCGCCCAACCGCGCGCGCCAGACGCCCACCGAGAACGTGGCCAACTGGCTGCCGGTGCTCTTCCCGCTGGCGATCATCGTGTTCTTCTTCCTGTCCGCCATCCTGCGCAGTAGCCGCGGCCCGCATGTCGTCACCGGCCGGCGCGGCTGGCCCGACGTCACCGCCGGCGGGCTCGGCGGCATGACCGGTTACGAAATCGGCCGCCGTTGGGGCGGTGGAGGTGGCGGTGGCGGTGGCTTCGGCGGAGGCGACTCCGGCGGTGGCTTCAGTGGCGGTGGCGGCGGCGGCTTCGACGGCGGCGGCTCATCCGGCAACTGGTAACGGAGAGACCATCATGAAAAAGGCCAGCCATCCGCGTCCGCCGTTTCATCAGTCGCTCAAGCGCGCGCTGCGGCATATCGGCACGGGTCACAGCGTCGCGCGCAGGGCGTTTCCCGACGAGGCACGGCACCAGCTCCAGGTGGCCGTGCACACGGGCGAGCAGCATCATCGCGGCGAGGTGCGCGTCGTCATCGAGGCCAATCTGCCCCTCTCGCTGGCCTGGCGCGGCGTGACGCCGCGCGCCCGCGCCCGCACGCTGTTCGGCGCACTCGAAGTGTGGAACACCGAGGACCATACCGGCGTGCTGCTGTACATCAACCTGGCCGACCATGCGGTGGAACTGCTGGCCGATCGCGGCATCGACGCACGCGTGAAGCCCGAGGCCTGGCATGACATCTGCGCCCATCTGGCGCAAGGCCTGGCGCGAAACGTGTCGGTGGAGCCGGTGCTCGAAGCCATCGCGCAGATTCACACGCTGCTGACGCGCCATTTCCCGGCCAGTGGTGGCAACAATCCCAACGAACTCGACGATCGACCGATCGTGCTCTGACCTGTCACGCAACCGGGCGGAGCCATGCCCCGCCCGCGTTGCGCATCAGCGGCGGCCGCTGGCCGACACCACCGAAACCGATTGCGACCCACTGCGCGTCGCCTCGATCACCAGAATGAAAATCAGCACCACAGCTGTCAGCGCGAAGACCGCATAACCCATGTTGTCGCCTTCCAGCGCGAGCAGCGTCGGCGAGTAGGTGCGGCCGGTGCAGATCATGGTGCCCGCCGTCATGCCCGTGTAGTGCATCCCGCAGACCGCCACGGCCATCACCAGCGCGGCGCCGATCTGCTGCGCCACGGTCTTCACGTTGGTGGCCAGCCACAGGCCGACCGCGGACACGACAATGGCGATCAAGGCGGACAGCGCCACGATGAACAGATCCCACTCGAACACGCTGTTGGTGTGAATCGCGGCCATGCCGGTGTAGTGCATCACCACCACGCCGGTGCCCGTCAGCACGCCGCCCTTGATCGTATTGGTCAGGGGATTACCCGTGGGACTCGATGCCTTCGCCAGACCGGCGGCGGCAAACACCATCACGGCCAACAGCGAAGCCAGCGTGACCAGCAGGCTAAATTCCATATGGGTCGGCGTCTGATACGCGACCATGCCGATAAAGTGCATCGCCCAGACCGCGCCACCGCCGAGCGCGACGCTCGCGCACATCAGGCGATCCACATCCAGGCGGCCGTTCGGTTTTCGGATACCCCGGCACCATCGCAACGCCACGTAGGCCCCGCACGCGGAGATCAGGAAGGACAGGCCCACCATGAGCCAGTTGTACGAATACGGCACGACTGCGCCGGGGACGGCTGCAAATCCGTTAAACATGTAGACCCCTCGTAGGACACCGACTGTTTTCCGCCTTCGGGCGAAGGCGTCGTTGTTACGGCAAAGACATCTTGGGAATGCAATGCGTCGACAGCAGGTGATGCGGCGGATGCGCGCGAGGATAAGGACTGCAGTGGCCCTTTCTTAATGATTTCTTACTGCGGATGCCCCCGCGCGGACGCTCCGTCCGGGGGAGTATGGCGGGCGTGCGGGAGCACGCCAATAACCCATTTCGAGTAATTCCGGACGCCAGAAAAACCGCTGCGGCCGGAGGTTTCGAGGCGCCAACGGGGCGTTAAGATCGGCGCCTCCCGGAGAACGCTCAGGAGCGTTTTTCCATCAAGTACCAGATGGCAGCAAGCACCTGGATCACCACCAGCCCGGCCCACACCATCAGGTGCGCCGACGCCGGGTAACGGTCGCCATTCAATGGGAAGAAATCGAGCACGAAGCCGATGCCCACCTGGAACACGAAGGTGGCCAGGAACACGGTCAGCGTCATGGCAGTGGTGGCCCGGCCAATCAGTGCGTCGGGAAAGCGTCGCGCCAGCAGCGCGTACGTCAGGATGCCGGTGGAGCCGAACACACCGTACAGCGCCCACAGCAGCCCCAGCGGCAGGAATGGCAGCCGGGCCATCAGCAGCAACTGGATCACGATGAAGCCGATCATGCCGGAGCCGGCCAGCGCATACAGGCTGATGCCACGGCGCTCCAGGTGACGCGCGGCCCAGCCCGCGCCGATGCAACCGGCCATCATCGCAAACCCGATCACCGACACCAGACGCGCGCTCTCGCCGGGCCCCAGATCCTGCACATCGCGCATGAACGCGGTGACCCAAAGCGTCTGCACCGCCAGGAAAATGCCCTGGTTCAGCAGCGTCAACGGCACCACGCGCCAGAAGCGCTCGCTGCTCAGGATCTGCCGCGTGCCACGCAACTGTTCGGCAAAGCTCTCCTTGCCCTGGCGCTTCACGTCGGGCACGCCAAACCAGAGCAGCGCGGCCATGCCGAACGATATGACGGCCATGCCGGCGCTGATGGTGCGCCAGTCGGTCCATGACAGCAGCCACGACAGCGGCGCACCCACGACCACCGCACCCAGCCCGCCGATGGCCATGACCAGCCCGTTCAGCAATGGCATGCGCGACAGCGGAAACCACATCGACAGCGCCTGGATCGCGGCGCCCAGGCAGACCGATACGCCCACGCCGATCATCGCCCGCCCGGCAGCAAGCCCCACCATCCCCGGCGCCCAGGCAAACACGAGCGAGCCCGCCACGGCCAACATCAGCATGACGGCCTCGGTACGGCGCGGGCCGAAGCGGTCGAGCAGGATGCCGGCCGGCAACTGGGCGCAGGCAAACCCGAGGAAATAGAAGCTCGTGAGCAGCCCGAGATCGCCTGCGGTAAGTCCCAGTTCGCGCGTCAGATAGGGCGCGAAACCGAGATTGACACCCCGGAACACATAAGAGACCAGGAAGCCGAGCGAGAAGAACGCCAGCACGCGCCAGCGCGCGCCAGACGCATGGTTAGGCTGGGAGGCCATGTCAGTGGCCGGATTGGTAGTGGATGCAGTCATGCATGCATTGTCGTCACCGGCATGGTGCAAGACCAGCGAAAGATACCTGCGGCAATTGTGAGTAGAATTTGACGACCATGACCGATTCGCGCCCCCCGCGTCACTCGCGCTCCCCCCATCTGCCCCCGCTTCAGGCGCTTCGCGCACTGGAGGCGGCCACGCGCCACCGCAGCTTCACCCGCGCAGCCGAGGAGTTGGCCCTGACGCATAGCGCCATCAGCCACCACATCCGCGCGCTCGAGAGCAACCTTGGCACCAAGCTATTCCAGCGCACTGGCCTCAACATGACGCCGACCAGCGCCGGCACGCGCCTGGCCGAACAGGTGCGCGGCGCGCTTGACCAGCTTGAATCGGCCCTGCGGGAAGCCGGCAGCGTGTCAGGCCCACCCGTGGTGCAACTGCAGGTCAGTGTGATGGCAGACCTTGCCAACGCCTGGCTGATCCGCCGGCTGCCGAGCCTGCACGCACAGGCGCCCGAGCTCGATCTGCATCTGCGGCTGCATGCGGAGATTTCGCCGCCCGACCCCTACGCGGTAGACGTCGGCATCTGGCACCAGCGCGTGGACCTTCCCGGCTTCGAATGCCACAACCTCCTCGAGGACTACGTGATCGCCGTGGCCAGCCCTGCGCTGCTGGCGCGGTATCCGGGCTTCACTGTGGCGGACCTGCCCAGGCTGCCGATGCTGCGTTTCGCGCTCCGGCCATGGCGCGACTGGCTGCTGCTGGCCGGCCTGCCGCCCGACGAACCCGTGCGGGGGCCGATCTTCCAGGATGCCGGCCTGATGCTGCAATCGGCCGTGGCCGGCCTGGGCGTGGCCACCGCTCGCGCGCAGCTCGCGCACGACTACATCGCCAGCGGACAACTCGTGCAGATCGGCACCACGCGGATTCCATCGAGCCTGCATTACTGGGTGACCTGGCGCGAAGGCAATCCGCGCGAAAAGGCGATCCTGCGCTTTCATGCCTGGCTCAAGGAGCAGATTGCCGGCATTGCGCCGGAAAATGACTCTCAATTGTGAAACAGGTTGCGCATTTAGTTGGATAGCCAGTTTCAGAATTGCAACCATCTGACTCCGAAACTGGCAAATGCGTCCCTTACCCCTCCGAACTCATCCGTAAAGGCGAGGGCAAGTGAGAAAAATAGACCAAACGATGGACTGGAGCCGATATTTTCCCGATGAAATGGGCTCGGCATCGAGAATGAGTTTCAGCAACTTCCGGATTCTCCCTGGCGCAGGTCCCAGGCCAAGACTTATCTCAAGGCAAGTCGTCCAGAAAAGTATCAGAAGAGAGACATCAGTCCCATGAAATTTTTCTACAGAATGACTTCCAGAGAAACGTGCTGATCGTATTAAACACCCCCGTCGAGGGGTAAAAACATGCAATGGCGAGCATATGGGCTAATCAATTATGGGGACTAGCCCCTGGGCGAACGCCGTGCGCCTGCCGATCATCAATCGCGCCAAGGTTTCATCAACGAAACACTTTTTGCGACGCCATCCTGCAATTTCCACGCACAAAAATGAAAATCCTTAAAAATCATGTGCTTAGCGAGATTGAGAGATCCACGACTATATTCCCGTCAAAGGGCTGATTCCAGGGACGGGTCAGTCGTGCGGCGCCGGAGTGCTCCCAGGCAATTCGATCCGCAAATAAGCGATGGACCGACGCAGTGATGCGCGGATCCAATCCGCGTGGTGGCATCTGGCGCAACAGCCGGGTGCCACCACGACGTCATAGTCCCGGGGTTTCTTTTCGTAGTTTGCGGCCTATTGGGGTAAGCAGTCAGTCCGGAAGGCCGGCCGGGAAAATGCTTGCGGGAAAACGGGAATCGGCGAATCCAACAGCCGGAATCCGGGGGTTAGTCACGATCACTACCAGGCGGCATGGGTTGCGCTTTGGTTCGTGACGTGCAGCCGGGCGCAGTCGCGCCGGGCAGGCTTGCCTCCAGCGTTCCAGCATCCCCCTTCTCCCTTGAGCAACGTGGCCGAAGGCGTCCATGGCGCCTCGCCGCGCAGCGGGAAAAACAAAAAAAGGCTGGGGGAAAAAATGAGTCACTATGTCAACCGCCCGTTGCTGTATGTCTCCAGGCATCACGACGCGTCGTTGTGCCGTTATCTATCGCAGCACGGCTGGAAGCTGGTGTTCGCGAACAGCCTCGAGGATCTGGCCGCGCTGCCGCTCGACGGACCATTCTCGGCGGGCCTGCTCGACTTCCAGAGCGGCTTCAGCGATGCCGATCTCGAACTGATGGAGCCTTGGCTGGCGACGCGCCAGATCGGCTGGATTGGCGCGATCAGCTGCGCCGACGAGCTGACGGACACCGCGCGCAAGCTGCTCGGCCTGTACTTCATTGACTACTACACGGCGCCGTTCGACATGGCCGAGCTGAGCCGGACGCTCGGACACGCGGTTGGCATGGCAGCCCTGCGGCCGGGCCGCGAGCAGCCAGCCGTGCCGCTGACGCGCCCGCACGGGATCATCGGCGAATGCAATGCCATGCAGGCGCTGTTCCGCAGCATCGAGAAGGTGTCGCGGTGGGACACGCCGGTACTGATCTCCGGTGAATCCGGCACCGGCAAGGAACTCGCCGCGCAGGCCATCCATCGCGCCTCGCGCCGGGCCAACCAGCCGTTCGTCGCAGTCAACTGTGCGGCCATCCCGCCCACCTTGCTGATGTCCGAACTGTTCGGCTACGAGCGTGGCGCCTTCACGGGCGCGACCAAGCGCAAGCCGGGCCGGATCGAGATCGCGCAAGGCGGCACGCTGTTCCTGGATGAAATCGGCGACATGCCGCTCGAGAGCCAGACCAGTCTGCTGCGCTTCCTGGAAACAGGCCGGATTGAACGGCTGGGTGGTACCGAATCCGTCGCCGTCGATGTCCGGGTCATCTCGGCCACGCACGTCGACCTCGAAGCCGCCGTGGCGACCGAACGGTTCCGTGGCGACCTCTTTCACCGCCTGTGCGTGCTGCGCGTCAAGCAGCCACCGCTGCGCGAACGCGGCTCCGATGTGCTGCTGCTGGCCGAACATATCCTGGATTCCGTCCGCAAGGACTCGCCCGAGCACATCCGTGGCTTTTCGCCCATGGCCCTGCGCGCCATCACCACCCATGTCTGGCCAGGCAACGTGCGCGAGCTGCTCAACCGGATCCGCCTTGCCGCGGCGATGTGCGAGAACGGGGTCATCCAGCCCTCCGACCTCGAACTCGACACACCCGTGGAAAGCAAGCCGCCGACGCTGGCCGCGATTCGCGAAGCGGCCGAGCAGGCCGCGATCCTCGAAGCCCTGCAACGCCACCACGAACGTCTGATCGACGTGGCGGCCGAGCTTGGCATCTCGCGAGTCACGTTGTTCCGGCTCATGCGCGACTACAAGCTGCAAGTGCGGAAGGGCAACGTGGGACTGGTCTGCGTGCAGAACTGAAGGCTGGTGTCGATCCACGACGCGGAGTTCGAACATGCTGCAAGTCCAGTCCCGCTCCCGAGACGAGCCAGGCGAGCCCGCCGGTCATGCCATCTGGCATCGCCTGCCCGCGCGGGACACACTGGTCCGGCTCTTTCGATTCGGTGTATCCGGCGTCATCGCCACCGGCATCCACGTGGCGGTGGCCACCCCGTTGATCTACCTGCTCCATGCCTCGCAGGTGGGCGCCAACGGCGTGGCGTTCGTCGTCGCCAATATCGCGTCGTATCTGCTCAATACGCTGTGGAGCTTCGGCGCTATCCCCACGCGTGACAGCTACGTGCGCTTTCTGATCGTATCGCTGCTGGGTCTGGGCCTGACGCTTGGTATCTCTGCCGGCGCGCAGGCGCTTGGCCTTGGCTATTGGGCCGGTCTCGCCGCGATCCTGTCGGTGGTGCCGGCGGTCACGTTCGTGCTGCACCGGACCTGGACGTATCGCTGACCGCGCAGCCACACCATGCCACCGGGCGGGCGTGCCTGGCCCGGCCGGCCATCCGCATCACCTCGAGGAGCCCCCATGCCAGCCGCCACCGACACGCCCAAGACGGCTTCGCTCGACAGCGCCACCCCTGTCCGCTGGCTCACGCCGGGACGCATCTGCCTGTATGCCGCCACCTTGCTGGTGCTCGAATGCGTCGTGGTCACGGCGTGGTGGTACGGCCACTCGGTCATTGCCAATCCGACTGTGCCGCGTCTGGGTTGGGATTTCGTCGTCTACTGGTGCGCCTCGGGACTCGCGCAGATGCATGGCGCGGTCGCTGCCTACGATTGGGAACTGCTGCGCGTGGCGAAGACACCGCTACTGCCGAACACATTCGGTCCGTTCGCCTATCCCCCCACGTTCCTGCTGATGATCTACCCGCTTGCCGCGCTGCCTTTCAGCATGGCGCTTGTCCTGTTCGCGCTGACGGGCATCGCGCTGTATCTGGGCTATCTGCGCGCCGTGGTCGGCCATCTGCACCGTTACTGGTTCGTTCCCGCGCTCGCATTCCCAGGAGTCTGGACCACGCTGATTTCGGGTCAGAACTCGCTGTACACCCTGGCAGCCGCGGGTGGCGCGCTTTGGCTCATGCGTCGTCACCCGGTGGCTGCGGGGGCCTGCATTGCGCTGCTTTGCGTCAAGCCGCAGCTCGGCGTGCTGTTTCCCCTGATGCTCCTCTGCGAGCGGCGCTGGACCACAATGGCTGCGGCGGCGGGATGCTCTGCGTTGTTCGTCGGCCTGACTGTCATGGCCTTCGGCGTCGACATCTACCCGGCGTTCCTGCACAGCCTGGCGATGTTCCGGGAAACAGTGGCCGTGAACATCGACACGTTGCGCGGCGCGCCGACGGTCTTTGGTGTGCTGTACGTGGCCGGTGCCAGCATTCCGCTGGCTAACAGCGTGCATGCCGCCGTGGCGCTCTGCGCGATCGCGGCATGCGTGTGGGTATGGTGCACCAGGCCTCGGCTCGCGCTGAGCGCTTCCACGCTCGTGGTTGGTACCCTGCTCACGCAGCCCTATCTGATCTACTACGACCTTGCGTGGCTGGCCATTCCCGTGGCCCTGCTCTGCGTCGACATGATCCGCTTTGGCAGCCGTGGATGGGAGCGCCTGCTGCTGATCGTCACCTGGTTCGCGCCGATGCAGGGCCTCAGCCCCTTCTTCATCGACCACGTCCCGCAACTCACGCCCCTCGTGCTGGTGTGCCTCCTTGGCCTGATCGTCCTGCGTCATCAAGCCGCGAGAAGCACCGCCCAATCCTGAACGGAAGGGCAGCTTCAAAAGCTCTCAGTGCCGCTTGGCCGCCGCCGCGATCGGGATGACGCGGCCATTGCCCACAGCGCGGCCTTGCGGACGGCGCTCCTGGTAGCGGCGCTTGACCAGATAGATCGGGCGGCCCTTCGATTCGTCGTAGATGCGGCCGATATACTCGCCCAGCACGCCCAGCCCGATGAGCTGGATGCCACCGAAGAACAGCAGCAGCGACAGCACGGAGGCATAACCCGGCACGTCGACCCCCAGGATCAGCGTGCGCGCCACGATGAACGTGCCGTAGCAGAAGGCGATCATGGCGATGAACGACCCGACGTACGTCCAGCTTCGCAGCGGCAACGTGCTGAAGCTGGTGATGCCTTCGAGCGCCAGGTTCCAGAGCCGCCAGCCTGAGAACTTCGATTCCCCGGCGCAGCGCGGCGCGCGCTCGTACTGGACGACTACCGTATTGAAGCCAACCCAGGCGAACAGCCCTTTCATGAAACGGTGCCGCTCGGGCAACTGCTTCAGCGCGTTGACAACGGCGCGGTCCATCAGCCGGAAATCCCCGACGTTCTCCGGAATCTTCAGGTCCGACAGCCAGTTATGCACGCGATAGTAGGCCGTCGCGGTGACACGCTTCAGGAACGAATCGCTGGCGCGGCTGGCACGCTGCGCCAGCACCACTTCGGCGCCCTGCCGCCATTTCTCGACGAGGGTGGGAATCAGCTCCGGCGGGTCCTGCAAATCGGCGTCGATCGGGATTACCGCGTCACCGAATGCTTCGTCGATGCCCGCGGTCAATGCCGCCTCCTTGCCGAAGTTGCGCGTAAGGTCGATCACACGGATGCGGCCATCGCGCCGCGAGATGTCGACGAGCCGCGCGAGCGTGTCGTCGGCACTGCCATCATTGACGCAGACGATCTCGAAACGCGTCGCTGGCACCGACTCAAGGATCGGCACCACGCGGTCGAAGAACGTCTGCAGCGCAGTGCCCTCGTTGTAGAACGGCACCACCAGCGACAGGAGCTGGATGTTGTCATAGTCGGCCATGATCTCTTTCCTCCCGGCACGCGTTGCCGCGCGCTCCGTCATCAGGCATTGAACGATGCCTTGTCCATCCTTTCCAGCCGGATTCGCCAGACGCCCAGCGCCAACGCGAGCATAAGCCCGAGCGGCAACGGCTGGAATCCGATCTCCGGACCTGTCACACGGCTCCACAGCGGCATCAGCCACAGCAGCACCAGCAACTCCCGCTCGCCCCGCAACCAGCCGGCGCGATGGCCGTGCGCGCCGAGCCAGGCAATTGCCAGCCCGAGGAACACGAGGTCGTAGTCATACAGGTAGGCCGGCACCAGCAACCCAGCCACCACAAGTACGGCGGCACGCAGCGCGAAGCTGCAGGGCCGGGACCACGCATACACCACCGACGCCAGCGCTGCCGCTGCCACCAGACCGTGTATCGCGTAAGGCAACAGCAAGCCGCCACTGATCAGCTTCATTGAGGCAAACACCGTTGGCATCCGCGCCATCAGTGCGGAGCCCTGCTCCACCGACTCGCGCGCCATGGCGGCGTTGCGCAGGAATGCGGCGAAGGGCTCCGAGCCGAACACCAGCAGCGACGCCACCGTCAGCACCAGCGTCGTGCAAGCCATGGCGCCCAGCGCACGCCAAGCGCGCGCGCAAAGCAGCGCCACCGGGACCATCAGCGCGAGCTGTGGCTTCATCGCCACCACGCCCAGCAGCACCCCCGCCAGCAACGGACGCGAGCGCAGGCACGTCAGTGCCAGGCCGGCGCAGCCCGCAAGCCACAGCGAGTTCTGTCCGGTGGCCAGCACCACCACGATGCCGGGAAACGCAATCGCCGCCAGCCGGGCATCGCGCCATGGCAACGTGCGACATAGCGCCCACGCAAACCAGGCAACGCCACCCACCAGAAACACGAACGTGGCCAGTCCATAGGGCACCAGCCCGAACGGCAGTACGAACCACAACGACATGGGCGGATACAGCCAGGGCAGCACACCATCGCCGATGGCAAGCCCGGGCACCGCGGAGAGTTCCACATGCCGCAGCGCGCCCAGATCGTAGGGCGCGGCCGCCCCACTGGATAGCGCCAGCTTCGCCGTGCTCCAGAACACGACGAAATCGCCACCCGGTGCGAATACGCCCGGTACCTTCAGCACGCAGGCGCGGAACAGCCAGATCCCGAAGTACAGCGCGTAACAAGCAATCGCCACGCACGAATAGAGCCGCAACCGGCTGGCATCGAGCCAATGCGAGCGTGACGCATCGTCCCGTGCCCGGCGCGCGGCAGCCTGCAGCGTGGCCATGTCAGGTTCCCACCGGCGCCGGCACCGACGCGGACGCAGTGCGGGCCATGGTCCGACGAACGGCCACGATCACAAGCAATGCCGAGATAACGGGGCCGATCTGCGGCATTCCGAGCTTGGGGTTCATCTGTTCGAAGATCGGCAACCACCACGCCACCAGGAACAAGAGGCGCTCGCGGTTGGACAGGCCATGACGAATGCCATCGCCGACGAGACCCGCGACCGCGATCCCCAGCCACGTCAGTTCGTAGTGACGGACATACGGCGTGGCCAGCAACGCGGCGGCGGCGAGCACGGCGGCGCACAGTGGCGCCTCGCGCGTGCGGGACCATACATAGACGACGGCGGCCGCGGCGGCGAGCGCTGCCAGCCCTTGCACGGCGTAGGCCGAAGCGCGGTTCAACCCTGACAGCTGCGCGGCGGCCAGCACCGATGGCATGCCGTACCACCCTTCCGGCGTGCCTTCCACAAGATTTGCGCGGGCCCACGCGACACTGTTCAGGAATGCCGGAATCGTCTCCCAGCCGCAGATCACGACGCTGACCGCCGCGAAGATCGCCGCCGTGGCGGCGGCGCTCGCCAAAGTACGAAAATGGCGACCCGCGATCAGCGCCACCGGAATCAGCAATGCCAGCTGCGGCTTGATGGCCAGCAGCCCGATCAGGACGCCGGCCAGAACCGGCCGCTTGCCCAGCAGGCAGATCGCCCCACCGACCAGCGACGCCGTCAGCAGCGAGTTCTGCCCGAGGATGACCGAGACCAGGACGGCCGGCGACGCCACCACCGGCAGCCACAAGCCGCGCCGCAGCATGGAGCCGGCTCCGACCAGCCCGCCAATCGCGCACAGGTAGGCATAGGCGCTTGCGGCGATGAACAGCACGTAACTGAACGCGAACGGCAATGTGGCCAGCGGCAGGACCACCAGCAGGAACGTTGGCGGATACAGCCACGGCAGGACGGCAGTGTTGCCGATGTCGAGCGGCCCGTAGGTCGCCATCACCTCCAGGTGCCTGGCCACGTCGTAGGCCCGCACTGCCCCCTCGCTCAGCGCCAGATACGATGCGCTCCAGAACACGGCGAAATCTGTACCCGGACGACTGACGTGGCTATCGGTGAAGCCCTCGGTGTACCAGGCCCACGTCACCATCAACACCATGAACAGGAACAGCACGGCCGCGCTGTAGACGCGGGCGCGATCCAGATCCAGCCACGCCCCGCCTTGCCTCCCCGTGTCCGCCCGCACTGCTTCCTGACTCATGACTCACCCCGTTCCCTTGTGTTCTTGCCTTATGTTCTTGCAGGTGCCATGCCGCGGTCTTGTCCGAACGTCGGCAACGCCTGGTGTTGCCTAAGTCTTGTCACGCGAGCGCGTTAGCGCAAGGCGCCCCAAGGGGTCGAGAACGAGCCGGCGCCCCGGAAAACGCGATCCGTGCGCGCGATGTTTCCTTCCTGAATCACGCGCGGATTAGAGGTGGAGAATGGCGTCGCACAAGCGATTGCGGGCGACGCGCGATGCCAGCGCACGTGCCGCCCCGCAACGCAGGCAACCACGCGCGTTTCCATTCGGAAACGTTGCCCTCCGCAGGGTCCGCTTCATCCATCAGTCGGGCCGGCGCAGGCATCGCGCAGTCATGCATCCACGGTTGTCATCCTCCAGGGCGAACGGTCTGCGTAATGCGCCGCACCTGACTACTTCTTTTGGATGAGCGACACATCCGCCCGACCTAGTGATGTCGGCGATCCATTCATACTGGGGCTGACCCGCCGGTGGGCTCATCCAAAATAAATCAGGGCCCAGCGTTTCCGGCTGGCAACGACGCGGGCCCGAAACGCGGCATTCCGCCCACATCGCCGCAGCACCCGCCAGGCGGGCCTCCCCGCAAAGCCTTGTGGGACAACGAATTCATCAGGGCTGGCCCACGGATTGCCTATGTCAGCCTGCGGCACCGTCACTCACGGTAAGCCGCAACTGCCAGCGAGCTGTTCGCCGCCGGCAGAAGAACAAAGATTCGGGGAGCAACACCATGCCAGCTATCGGTCAGCTCGTGAGAATGCATCGGACCATGGGTCGCATCTCCGCCGCTCGCAGCGGCGGCAGCGTGCCCTACCGTTGCATGGTTCGCGCAAGCCACGCCCAACACGCGGCACGGTGCATCCATGCCTCCGCCGAGCGACGGCTGCAGGCGCGTTGCCCTCACGGCGCAAGCGTCGGCGCTGGCCGTTGGCCATTTCATTGCTGCGCGATCTGCGCGCCACCGTCCTGCCGCTTCCTCCCGCTCTGAAATCACAGATGTCTGTTCGAAGTTTCTGTCCGTAGTCGCAAGCGTGCTTTTCAACCCAAGGAGTCCACCATGCAACGTCTGACCCAAAACCTGAAGCGTTTCGTACGTGACGAAGACGGCGTTACCGCCATCGAATATGGCCTGATCGCCGCACTGATCGCCGTAGTGATCATCGCCTCGGTGCAACTCGTCGGCACGAACCTGAGCAAGGTCTTCAGCCTCATCGGCGCCGAACTGGCCTGACGGCTCGACGGTTCGCGGCGTGGCCGGTTCATGTGCCACGCCGCGAACCGTTGATACCGGCCATCACGGATCACCTCCCAAGGAGAGCCACATGTCCAACCACTTCGTCAGCTTGAAGGCGTTCCTCCGCGACGACGACGGCGTCACCGCCATCGAGTACGGCCTGATCGCCGCCTTGATCGCGGTCGTGATCATCGCCTCGGTGCAGCTCGTCGGTACGAACCTGAGCAGCATCTTCAGCACGATCGCCTCGGAACTGTCCTGAGCCTAGTCACCCGACACGACACGCCATCGAGGAGACCACCATGTCCAGTCTCAAGATCATGTGCAGCACCTTCCGACGTGACACGCGCGGCGTGACGTCCATCGAGTACGCGTTGCTGGGAGCGCTGATTGCCATGGTCATCATCGGCGCGGTGAGCCTCCTCGGCACCAATCTCAAGGCGCTCTACGACATGGTCGCCGCGGAGGTGCCCTGATAAGGGCCGCACCATTCCAGAACGAGCCGAGCACGCCATGACCACCATCCCGACGCTCTCACCCTATATCGGTCCCACCGTTATCGCGGTGGTACTAACCGCCGCCGCCACGGATCTGCAGCGGCGCCGCATTCCGAACTGGCTGACGTTTGGCGCATGGCTGGTGGCGTTGCCCGTCCAGATGACGATCCACGGCCTGGCCGCCGGCGCGTCCACATGGGCACTGGGCTGGCTGACGGGCCTTGGCATCTTCCTGCCCATTTACCTGCTGCGCGGCATGGCCGCCGGCGACGTCAAGCTGATGGCCGCCGTGGGTGCGTGGCTCGGCGCAAGCCTTGCCGCATCGATCGCGCTGGCGTCGTTCGTCATTGGGGGCGTGTGGGCCCTGACCCTTGTGCTGGCATCCGGCAAGGGCCGCCAGGTCGTGCGCAACCTCGGCGGGATCGCACTCACTGGACAAGGTGGCGCATCCGTCGGCTCCCTGCCCTATGGGGTGGCGATCGCGGCCGGCACGCTGACCATGCTGTTCGCCAGCACGTGATGGACCAACCGGACCACAAGGGACAAACACAAGGGGAACGGCAATGTTAGAGCACCATGAAGCAGGCCAGGCAACAAGACTCCCCGAGGCAGTCGCCTCGATGGTGCGGCATGCCCAGGCTGATCACGACGCGCTGCCGGCCTGGCACGTTCCGCCGCGATCCATCGCGGATACCGGTCTGGAGATCTCGCTGCTGCTTGGGCTGTTGCTGAAGGCCGCCTACCTGCACCGCAGCGTCTCCCTGACGATCCTGACGGACACGCTCAAGCTGCCTGCCTCTGTGGTGAACGAGATCGCGGCGGTCGCCGTTCGCGAGCGGCTGCTGGAAGTGGCCCATCGCGGCGCCAGCGACATCGACGTGCGATTTCGCCTGACCGACGCCGGCTACGCCCGCGCCGCGGAGACCTCGGCCCGCTGCAGCTACGCCGGTGCCGCGCCGGTCACGCTTCAGGCTTACCTCGATGCGATCCAGCATCACTCGATCCATCACACATCGGTCACGAAGGCGGATGTCACCGCGGCATTCCACAACCTGGTGGCGCCGGTCCATCTGCTCGACAGCATCGGCATGGCACTGAACACCGCCCGCGCGCTGATGATCTACGGCCCGCCGGGCAGCGGCAAGACCTACCTGGCGCAGCGACTCGGTGCGCTGTTGCCCGGCGCGGTGCCCGTGCCCCATGCGATCACCGTGGCGGGCGAGATCATCCAGATCATGGACCCGCTCGTGCACACGCCCATCGACGACAGCGAGGCTTCGTCCGCCCGCCGGTCAATAGACCGCCGCTGGGTCGTCTGCCATCGTCCCGTCGTGCTGACCGGCGGCGAACTGACGCTGTCGATGCTCGACCTGCGCTACGACAGCAACTCGGGCTTCTATCAGGCACCCCCGCACATGAAGGCCAACAACGGCATCTACATCGTGGATGACCTTGGCCGGCAGATGGTCGGTGTCGAACAGTTACTGAATCGCTGGATCGTGCCGCTGGACCGCGGCATCGACATGTTCACGCTTCATAGCGGCGTGCGGTTCTCGGTGCCCTTCGACGTATGGCCGGTGTTCTCGACCAACCTATCGCCCACGGACCTCAGCGACGATGCGTTCCTGCGCCGGCTTGGCAGCAAGCTCTACGTGGGGCCGCTGCCGATCGACGACTACCGCGAAGTCTGCCTGCGCACGGCCACCGAACTCGGTCTGACGTGGCCGGAGTCCGCCTTCGATTTCCTGCTGGAGAGCCTGCATTTCTCCAGCGACACCCCCCTGCTCGCGTGCATCCCGCGCGACCTGTTGCGGCTTGTGGCATCGCACGTGCGCTACCACGGCCACGCACCGCAAGTCACGGAAGAGAGCCTGTGCCGCGCCTGGCAGGGCTACTACGGATTGCAGGGCAAACCGGAAGCACCACCGCCGGACAACGAACACCGCTGGCCCGCCGGCCATCGTGCAGCGGGCTGAGTCAGCCCAACCAGGAAGGAAGCAAGTACATACGTAGGGGAGAGTCATCATGAAGAACACGCGAGCAATCCTGATGCTGCTGATTGCGCTGGTGGCCGGCGCGGCGGCGGTGGTTTCCGCATCCCGCTGGCTGCTGCAGCAGTCGTCCAGCTCGGTCAAGCAGGTGGTGGTGGCCGCGAACGATCTCGATCTCGGCCAGCCGCTCAACGGCAGCCAGCTCAAGCTCGTCAGCTGGCCCGCCGGCAGCGTGCCGCCCGGAGCGTTCGAAGATCCCAAGACGCTGGACGGACGCGTGGTCCGCACCAGCCTGCAACGCGGCGAACCCATCATCGACGCGAAGCTGGCGCCGGTGGGCACCAAGGGCGGCCTCTCCGCCGTCATCAACGACGGCAAGCGCGCCATCACGGTTCGCGTCAACGATGTGGTGGGCGTGGCTGGCTTCGCGCTGCCAGGCAATTACGTCGATGTGATCGTCAACACCAACGAGGACTCCAAGAGCGCGCAGAACGGCAGCATCTCGAAGATCGTGCTCGAGAAGATTCTGGTGCTGGCCGTGGCGCAACAGGTCAGCCGCGATGACACGCAGCCGAAGGTGGTCAACGCCGTGACGCTGGAAGTCTCGCCGGATCAGGCCGAGAAGCTCGACGTGGCGCGCAGCGTGGGAACGCTGTCGCTGGTGCTGCGCAATCAGATGGACGTGGCCGACATCAACACTGGCGGCGCCACCAAGCACACGCTGCTCGGCAAGGCCGAACTGCCCGCGCCGGCTCCGCTCGCTGCGCCGGCTCCCGTTACGCGCACGGTGGTCAAGACCCGCACGGTCGCCGCCGCACCGCGCGCTGGCAACTGTGTCGGCGTGCTCGCAGGCATCCAGGGCAGCCTGGAGTGCTTCTGACCGCAATGGATGAAACAGCCGAAGCACCGAGACACCCAGACGCTTAGCGCATCCAGATCCGCTTCACTCTCCGGGGGGAGATCAAAAATGAACCAGAAGACAACTGAAGCAGCACGCGGCACACGCCACTTCGTCCTGGCTGCCATCCTCTGCACACCACTCGCCGCCGCGGCACAGGTCGCGGTAGAAGCCGGCAACGTCGCCAGGTCGACCACGCCGGCGGCGGCCTCGCCAGCCGTCAAGGTCCCGGGAGGCCCGGTGCAGATGACCATCAGCATGGCGCCCGTGCCCGCCGCCCCCTCGATTGCCGCTGACGCCCGTGGCCCGAACTGCTCCGGCGCGATCCGCAACGAATCGAGCGTGATCGTGCCGATCGGCAAGTCGCAGCTGATTCCGCTGCCTGAGCCAGTGCGCAACCGTACCCTGGGCAACCCGAACGTCGTGCAGGCCACGATGGTGTCGCCGCAGACGCTCTATGTCCTCGGGCGCACCGTGGGCACCACCAACATGATCGTGCAGGGCCGCAGTGGCGGTTGCAGCATCATCAACGTGGTGGTCAACGCGGACGCTAACGGATTGCAGACCTCGCTGGCCCAGTTGCTGCCGGGTGAATCGGGCATCCGCGTGATGACCGCCGCGGACAATCTGGTGCTGACCGGCAGCGTCTCCAGCTCACAGGCGGCGCTGCAGGCCATGGATATCGCCCAGGCGTACGCCAACGCGGCACAGGGCGACGGCGCCAACGGCAAGAAGGGCGGCGTGCTCAACATGATGTCCGTCGACACCCCGCAGCAGGTGATGCTGGAGGTGAAGGTTGCCGAAGTCTCCAAGACGCTGCTCAACCAGCTCGGTTCGGCAGTCAATATCCAGGGCGGCTTCGGATCGTGGACCGGTGGCGTGATCTCGAACTTGCTCACGGGCGCGGCGGCCGGCATCTTCGGTAGCAAGGCCAATAACAAGCCGTTCAATCTCGCGATCGACGCGCAGAAGAACGACAGCCTGGTAAAGGTCCTGGCCGAACCGAATCTCGTCACCATCAGTGGTCAGGAAGCCAGCTTCCTCGCTGGCGGCAAGATCTACATCCCGGTCGCGCAGAGCAACGCGCTCGGTGGCGCCTCCACCATCACGCTGCAGGAAGAAGAGTTCGGCGTGGGGCTGAAGTTCACCCCGACCGTGCTGGCCAACGGACGGATCCACCTGAAGGTGTCGCCGGAAGTCTCGGAACTGTCGCCCACTGGCGCAACAGTCAGCGGCAGCACGCTGACCGGACAGACGATCCTGCCGCTCATCACGACACGCCGCGCCTCCACCACCGTGCAGATGCGCGATGGCGAGAGCTTCGCGATCGGTGGCCTGCTGCAGGACAGCGCACGTGGCTCGCTGAAGGCACTGCCTGGTGCCGGCGAGGTTCCGGTGCTTGGCACGCTGTTCCGCAGCACGCAGTTCCAGCAAGACCTGACCGAGCTGGTGTTCATCATCACACCGCACCTGGTCAAGCCGATGCAGACGCAGAACTACCCGCTGCCGACCGACGGCTTCACCACGCCTGACCCGCTGTCGCTCTACTTCATGGGCAACATGGAAGGCAAGGGCAGGCCTGCTCCGCAGCCGGCACCGGCGCCTTCGCAACCCGCCGCGCCCGCCACGGCACCTGCTCCCGTGCCTTCGACCCCGCGCAGCGAAACCGGCCCGACCACGTCGGTTCCCACCAGCCCCACTCCGATCGGCAAGCTCCTGGACGAGCCGGCGCCGTCGGCCCCCGCGGCTTCGCCAGCACCAGTGGCAACCGTGGGGCCACGGCCGCCCCAGGGGCCCGCGCGTGACCTCGTAGCCGCCACCCCTCCCGAGGACAACAGTGCGCGTGTCGCGCGCATCGAGGCCACCGCGCTCCGCCTGGCCCAGGCAAGGGCCGGGGCTGGGGCCGCGACCACCTCCGGCACCACGGGCAGCAACTGATCCGCCACGCGCAAGGGAAACCAAGGAGAACGATCATGAACAAGACACTCAAGCTTTCGCGTGGCGCCACAGTGCTGGCGTTTGGCACCCTGGCCTGCATCGGACTGTCCGGCTGCATGACCTCGACGCCGTCGTGGGACCAGCATCGCGGCGAGGCCCTCGCCGCGGTCAAGCAGCAGCAGATCATCAACCCGGATGCGCCGGCCGGATTGCCGACCATGGACGGCACCGACGGCAAGACCGCCGTAGCCGCCATGCGTAACTTCGACCGCTCGCTGATCCGCTTCCAGACCGGCACGGGCAGCCCCGTCGGTGGTTTCGGCATCGACTTCGGCGCGGGCGGGTATGGCGGCGTGGGTATGGGCGGCGGCAGCCAACGCTAAGCAAACCGCGGGGAGCACCATCATGTCCACAACCAGGTCTCGCGGCATGTCACTGCCTCGCATTCACGAGAGGCAGCGCGGCGCCGTTGCCATCATCGTCGGCCTCATGATCGTGGTGCTGGTCGGCTTCATCGGCCTGGCACTCGATCTCGGCAAACTGTATGTGAGCAAGAGCGAGTTGCAGAACCGCGCGGATTCGTGCGCGCTGGCCGCAGCGCGCGACCTGACCGGTGCTACCCCGCTAACGGTTTCCGAAGCCGCCGGCCTGACCGCGGCGGCCCGCAACCTGGTGCTGTTCCAGGGCAATCTGGAAAAGCAGCCGAACATCACGTCGGCCGAAACCGTGACCTACAGCGATTCGTTGGCGGATCCCTTTCTGGACAAGAACTCTGTCACCTACGCGCTGAACACGATCAAGTACGTCAAATGCGACGTCTCGCGCGGCAACATCGCGAACTGGTTCGCGCAGGTGCTGAATGCAATTCCTGGCATCCACATCGGAGCGAACACGGTTGGGGCCTTCGCTGTCGCAACGACGACCTCGGCGCAGACCACCTGCGCGATTCCTGTGTACATCTGCAGACCCGACACCGCTACGCCGGCGGTGCCCGGCGGATACACGATCGGTCAATGGCTGACAGCCAAGATAGGGACCTCGGGCGGGGGCGTCTACGGAGGCGGGAATTTCGGCTGGGCCGACCTGAGCGGTGGCAAGGGCAACACACCTGCTCTGGACACCCAGCTTCAGGGAGCGGGGCAATGCAATCTGCCCGCCTTGAACACCCAGATCGGGACAACCGGCAACAAGGCCTCGCTCGCGGACGCGTGGAACAGCCGCTTCGGCATCACCACGAACAAGACCACCGGCGTGACCGACTTTACGGGTTTCGCCTACACGAGCACAACGTGGACGGCGCAGAGCAACGCTTACAACGGCACATCGACGGACAGCAAGGGTACCTCCCAGCCGAACTTCCTGGCTGCCCGCAAGGCTTATCAGCCCTATCAGGGGGACTCCGTTACCGGCCTGAGCACGAAAGGCACAGCCGCGTCGCAGGCCACCTATCAGGCTGGCGCTGACCGGCGCCTGGTGCTGGCGCCGATCGTTGACTGCTCGACGTTCAGCACGCCGGGCACCCATCAGGCCAACGTCACGGGCTGGGCCTGCGTGTTGATGGTCGACCCCATGCAGCAGGGCGGCAACATCGACACGGTACATCTCGAGTATCGCGGCGACTCGAGCCTGCCAGGCAGCCCCTGCGCCACGCAGGGCATGCCGGGTGCGAGTACCGGCGTCGGCCCGCTCGTCCCAGTGCTGGTGCAATAGGCGTCAAAACGGGAGTCGATCATGAAACGACTGACCAACGCACACAGGCAATCACGCAGGCGCCAGCGCGGCGTCGCCGCAGTCGAGTTCGGCATCATGCTCGTGCCGATGCTGCTGATGGCGTGCGGCGTGGCCGAGTTCGGCCGCGCGATCTACCAGTACGACACGCTGACCAAGGCCACCCGCTCGGCAGCGCGCTACCTGTCGCAATACTCGCCCGATGACGTCGCCTACCCGACGGCGGCCACCAAGTGTCTGGCGGCCTATGGGAACACCGCCTGCTCGGGCCAGCCTCTGGCACCCGGGTTGACCACCGCCATGGTGATCATCTGCGATCGCGTCGATTCGTCCGGCTGCCCCGGCGCCACCCAAACGTTCAGCAACGTCGCAACCTACGACAGCACCAGTGGTGGCAGCGGCACGCAGGCCGGCACCGTGAACCTGATCGCCGTCAGGATCAGCGGCTACACCTACACGCCGCTGCAGTCGTTCATCAACGTGTCCGGCCTGACTTTCGGCGACATCACCACCGTCATGAGGCAAGTGCTATGAAACATCGCGCCCATCCGCTCCGCGTCGCACGCCAGCGCGGCCTGGCCGCCGTGGAGTTCGCCCTTATCGCCGGCATGTTCTTCACGCTGCTGATCGGCATCATGGAGTTCTCGCGCGTGCTGTTCTACTGGAACACTGCGGCCGAAGTCACGCGCATGGCCGCGCGATCGGCCGTGGTCTGCGACTCCGGCGCCAGCATCATCAAGACCAGGATGGAGAACATGCTGCCGCTGCTGCAGGACTCGAACATCAGCGTGGTCTACGCCCCGACGGGCTGCGACAGCGATCCCGCCACGGCGCGCTCCACCTGTCAGACAGTAACCGTGAGCGTGTCCAACGTGACCATCGCCACCATGATCCCCGTGACGCGGTTGCGCATCGGCATGCCGCCGTTCACGACCACCATGACACGCGAGAGCATGCAGACATCGACCGGCGGGTCGGTTTGTAGCTGACATCCAATACACCCATTCCATCCATCCGACCCGAACATCGCGAGGACACCATGCTGAAGATCCTGATTGCATCCGATGACACCGCACGGCTGGCGGAGATCAATCGGCTCGCTACCATCGCCGGAAACTTCCAGACCACGTCGCTGCAGGAAGGTCTGGCTCGGCTGCCGTTCCAGGCGAGCCGGCTGCGCATGGCCGATCTGCTGGTGCTCGACCTGCCCGAAATCGGACCTGCGCAGATGTTCGGGGTGGAAACCCTGCGCCAGCAGCACCCCGAACTTCCCTGCATCCTGATCACGCAATCCCAGGACTCCAGCGTGCTGATCCAGGCGATGCGCGCCGGCGTGCGCGATGTGTTGCCCTGGCCGCTGGACAAAGGCCAGCTTGTCGAGGCGCTGAAGCGCGTGGAAGCCACACACGTGCCGCGCATGCAGGAGGTAGCGCAGGTCATATCGATGATCTCCTGCAAGGGTGGCGCGGGCACCAGCTTCGTGGCCGCAAACCTTGGCGACGCCCTCGCCCGCCACTTCGGCAAGCGCGTGCTCGTCGTCGACCTGAACCGCCATTTCGGGGATCTCACGTACATCGTCTCGGACAAGGCGCCGCCCAGCACGTTGTCGGAGATCTGCAGCCAGATCGATCGCATGGACGCGGCGTTCCTGGAAGCCTGTCTCGTTCACGTGGACAACGGATTCGACATGCTGGCGGGCGCGGCCGACCCGGTGCGTGCCAGCCAGATCCAGAAGGAAAAGCTCGAGTGGATCCTGTCGGTCATGCAGCCGAACTACGACTACGTGATCTTCGATGTCGGGCAGAGCATCGACCCGCTGTCGATCAGCATGCTCGACCACAGCGACCGCATTTGCGTAGTGACCGAGCCGAGCATCGCATTCGGCCGCCCCAGCCGACGGTTGCTCGACATCCTGCGCGCGCTGCACTACCCCGACGACAAGATTCGCGTGGTGCTGAACCGCGTAGGCCGCAAGAACGAAGTGCCCCGAACCACGATGGAGGAGATCTTCGGCATGAAGGTGTCCTTCACCCTGCCAGACGATCCGGCGGCCGTGGACGAAGCCGTCAGCCACGGCGAGCCGGTTGCGAAGCTGAGCAAGCGCAGCAGCATCGCCCGGGCGCTGCAGGCGATGGCCATGCAGTTGGCGCCCTCGCATGAAGCCGAGCGCCGCAGCCGGCAGGAGGGCGTGTCGCCGTTGCGCAAGCTGATGCTGCGCGCCCGTAGCACCTGAATCCGCAGGCCATCGATCCGTCAGAGCCATCAGAGTCGTCAGTGCCATCCGTGCCACCCGAACCGAATACGCTTAGCAAGGAGTCCATCATGTCAATCCGCGAACAGCTCGCCAGCGCCGGGACACCCTACACGGCAAATGGTCACGCCGCGATCCATTTCTCGATGGCCACCAACACGACATCGCCCGGGTACCACGCGCTGAAGCGCGACGTGCACGAGACCGTGCTGGACCGCGTGGAGCTGGAACGCCTGGCGCACTTCCCGCAGGAACAGGTGCGCCAGGAGATTGCCTCGCTGGTAAGCCTGATCATCGAGGAACATAAGGTGCTGCTCAATGACAACGAGCGGCGACAACTCACCGTCGAGATCTATGACGAGATGTTCGGCTTCGGGCCGCTGGAACCACTGTTGAAGGACCCTTCGGTCTCGGACATCCTGGTCAACACGGCACGGCAAACCTACGTGGAGCGGCGCGGCAAGCTCGAGCTGACGAATGTGGTGTTCTATGACGACGCTCATCTGATGAAAGTCATCGAGAAAATCGTGTCGCGCGTCGGGCGCCGCATCGACGAAACCAGCCCGATGGTGGATGCGCGCCTGCCGGACGGCTCTCGCGTCAACGCCATCATCCCGCCGTCTGCCATCGATGGTCCGCTGCTGTCGATTCGTCGCTTCTCGGTGAACCCGTTGCAAGTGTCCGACCTGGTCGAGCTGAAGAGCCTCACGCAGCCGATGGCGCAAATGCTGCAGGCGCTGGCGCATGCCAAGATCAACGTGCTGGTCTCGGGCGGCACGGGCAGCGGGAAAACCACGCTGCTGAACATCCTGTCCGGTTTCATCCCGGAAGACGAACGCGTGGTGACCATCGAGGATGCCGCCGAACTCCAACTGCGCCAGCCTCATGTCCTGCGCCTGGAAACCCGGCCGCCCAATATCGAGGGCAAGGGAGAAATCACCCAGCGCGCGCTAGTGCGCAACGCCCTGCGGATGCGCCCTGACCGCATCATCCTCGGCGAAATCCGTGGCGGCGAGGCCCTGGACATGCTCAACGCCATGAACACCGGCCACGAGGGCTCGCTCACGACGATTCACGCCAACACCCCGCGCGATGCGCTGACGCGGCTCGAGAACATGGTCAGCATGGCAGGCCTGACCATGCCGGCCAAGGCCATGCGCCAGCAGATCGCCTCGGCGATCACCGTGATCGTGCAGGCGGCGCGTCTGACAGACGGCCGGCGCAAGATCATCAGCATCCAGGAAATCACCGGCATGGAAGGCGACATCATCAACACGCAGGAGATCTTCACGTTCCAGCGCACAGGTGTGGCCGAGGATGGCGCGGTCCGCGGCCACTTCAAGGCCACGGGCGTGTATCCGAAGTTCGCGGAGCGGCTGCGCGTCTTTGGCGTCGGGCTGCCGGACGAGACCTACGATCCCGCGCGGCGCTACGAAGTCTGAGCCCACGCACTGATCAACGACAACATATCCGGGGGGTAACACATGAGCACGATCTTCTATGCCTTCGGCATCCTGCTGTTCGTCGCCGTGGTGCTCAGTGTCGAAGCCATCTATCTGTGGTGGAACAATGCCCACGGCCCCGCGGCCAAGCGCATCGAAGCGCGGCTGAGAGCGCTTTCGGCCGGCGGACACGTCAGCGCCGAACGGCTGTCCATTCTCAAGAAGCGCCTTCTCAGCGATTCGCCGCGGATGCAGCGCTGGCTAATGAGCGTGCCGCGTATCGGCGCGCTGGACCGCTGGCTCGAGCAGTCCGGCAGCACATGGTCCGTGGCACAGCTGTTCGGCTACTGCGGCCTGGTGGTGCTGTGCGCGGTGGCGCTGATTCCGTTGGTGCCGGTGCCGCTGCCGATCATACTGGGCTGCGTGGCATTCGTCTGGTTGCTGCCGTTCCTGCATGTCATGCGGCTGCGCACCAAGCGGCTCAAGCAAATGGAAGTGCAGCTGCCAGACGCCGTCGACATGATCAGCCGCGCGCTGCGTGCGGGCCACTCGTTCGCCGGGGCGCTCGGCATGGTCGGCCAGGAAATCAAGGCGCCGCTGGGTCCCGAGTTCCGCACCACGTTCGAAGAGATCAACTATGGCGTGGCGCTCGACGAGGCCATGACGAACCTCGCCATGCGTGTGCCTGTTGGCGACCTCCGCTACTTCGTCATCGCCGTGCTAATCCAGCGCGAGAGTGGCGGCAACCTGGCGGAGATCCTCGACACGATCGCCACGATGGTGCGCGAGCGGCTGAAGCTCTTCGACAAGATCCGCGTGCTCTCGGCCGAAGGGCGACTCTCCGCGTGGATTCTCGGCCTGCTGCCGTTCGGCACGGCGGGCCTGATCATGGTGGTCAACCCGGGATTCATGCGGGTGCTGTGGGAAGACCCGATTGGATGGCGAATGGTGGGTACCGCCATGACGTCGATGATCTTCGGCGTGCTGTGGATGCGCAAGATCATCCGCATCCGGGTATGAGTCAGATAACAACAGGCAGGCTTGAGCGCGCATCCTGAGGGGGAGTCGATCATGCAAGACATCATGCAGGGGTTTCGGGCAGACCAGTTGATCGTGCTGGCGCTGGTCTTCGTTGCGGCATTCGGCACGGTACTTGGCGTGCTCTATGTGTTCTCGCCAGACCGCATGCGCGGCAGGATGGAACAGATCGCCAACGAGACTGGCACTGTCCCGGGCAACGCCGGGCAGCAGCAGGCCTGGGTCGAGAAGCTCGTGAAATGGGCGCAGCCGGTCTCGCGGCTCTCGTTGCCCAAGGAGGGTTGGGAGAATTCGCAGCTGCGCGTGCGCTTCATGAACGCCGGATGGCGCGATGCGAGCGCCGCCCCGCTGTACTTCGCCGCCAAGACGCTGCTGGCGGTGGCGCTCCCGATGATCGGACTGATCGCGACAAGCAGTGTCCCGGCATTCCAGGAACAGAGCATGATGTTCGCGGTGCTGGCAGTGCTGGCCGCGATCGGTTACTACATTCCGAATATCGTGCTGTCCCGGAAAGTGACGGCACGCCAGAGAACGGTGTTCGAGGAGTTCCCCGACGTCATCGACCTGCTGACGGTCTGCGTGGAAGCCGGCCTCGGCCTTGATGCCGCACTGATGCGCGTGGCCGACGAACTTGCGCTGCGCTGCCCGGTGCTGGCCGACGAACTGCAACTGATGCTGCTGGAGCTCCGCTCCGGCTTCTCGAAGGAGAAAGCGTTGAGCAATCTGTCGCTGCGCACCGGCGTCGAGGACGTCGACAAATTCGCGTCCATGCTGATCCAGGCGGACCGTTTCGGTACCAGCCTTGGCGAATCCTTGCGGGTGCTGTCCGACATGCTTCGCACCAAGCGCCGGATGCGCGCGGAGGAGCAGGCGGCGAAGATTGCGCTGAAGCTGCTGTTTCCGCTGATTTTCACGATCTTCCCCACACTCCTGCTGGTGTTGCTAGGGCCCGCGTTCATCCAGATCTACCGCGTGTTGCTGCCAACCATGACCGGCACCAACTGACGGTCGCACAAGCGGCGCCTTGCCATAGCGGTTCCCCCGGCTGTCTCGCCCTGGTGCAACACCAGGTGGACAGTCTTGCCCGGACAGTGTCCGGGCTTTTCTGCTTTCTGCGGCGACGACGCGTCAGTGACCCGGTCGTGGCTGGCGGCTTGACCCGCGCGCCAGTCTTCTGAAAAATACTGGGCAAACCCATCCCCCACCCCTGTCCGTACAGTCATCCGGGAGCCGCCGCATGAAGATCCGCATCCTGAGCGATCTGCACATCGAACACAACATGCCCGAGGACGTCCCCGCCTGTGGCGCGGACCTCACGATCCTGGCCGGAGACATCGCCAACGGCCGCGACGGCATCGACTGGGCGGCGCGCGTGTTCGAGGGGCCCGTGCTCTACGTGCCGGGTAATCACGAGTACTACGAAAGCACGTTCGACGCAGTGGATCGGCAGATGGCCGACGCGGCCGGGGAGTCGGGGAATGTCACGCTGCTCAGCGACGGCATCGCCGAGTTCGAGGACGCCGCAGGCCAGCGCGTGCGCGTGATCGGCACCACGTGGTGGACCGACTACTGCCTCTATGGCGTCGATCGTGTCGACGAAGCCATGCAGGCGTGCTCGCGCGTGATGTTTGATCATCGCCTGATCGCTACCGCCGATGCCGACGGCCAGCACCGCCCATTCACGCCCGCCGATGCGCTGGCTCGCCATCACGCGGCCACGGCGTGGCTGGCCGGTGCGCTGGCGCAACCGTTCGAGGGCAAGACCGTGGTGGTGACCCATCACGGCCCCGATCTCGGTAGCCTCGATGCACGCTATGCGCACGACATCGTCTCGGCCGGCTTCATCTCCCGCCGACCCGATCTGGTGGCCCAGGCCGACCTCTGGATCCATGGCCATACCCATACGAGCTTCGACTACTGGATCGACAGTTCACGCGTGGTGTGCAACCCGCGCGGCTATATCTCCCGACGCAGTGGCGAGCCGGAGAACCCGGCGTTCGACTGGAGCAAGGCTGTGGCGCTTTGAAGCGGCTTATGAATACGAATCTTGATTTGTGTTCATAAGAGACATACTGCCTACGCCGTACTCCGGCAAGCGCGGGCCGGTCTCGTTACTGCCGCGCATCTCGCCGCATCAAGGCGACAGGCGCCGACGGTCGTCACGTATCGCTCGTTGCGCCAAGCTGTGACGCCTGCGACTTGAGTGCACCTGACGGCACCCCGATACGTTCGAGGACATTCCCACGCGCCTCGATCTTCACGGGATCGGTCTTCTTCCACTGCTTCTTCGGGATGACCAGCTTCCACACCGCGTTGTTGCCCACGTCGCGGAACAACGCTGCGACGCCAACGTACTCGCAGTCCTCTCGTATCGGTTCTGCAAGACTCACGCTCGCCGCCGGGCGCAGCACCACATCGTTGCTTGCGAGCAGATCCGCCTTCAGCGACTCCAGGTCATTTGTCTGCAACTGCACGTAGCTCAGCTGTTCGAAAGCCTGCGGCGTTTTCAACTGATAGATCCGCACCACTGTCGACAACGATTCGCCTGCGCTGTTTGTATTCAACGACGACCGGCTGACGAGATCGAGGTTCATGGTCTTGACCTGCGTCGTGAAGGCCCACTTCGCTGCTTCCACTGTGCTGTTCTTCACGGCTTGTGCGGCCCCGCATCCGGCAACGGTAAGGGTGGCGACTAAGGCTATGCCCCCGTTTCGCAGCGCTTGCTTCATCGTGTTCATCCCTTTGTTCTAGTGTGCGGCTTGATTTCATTGACTGCGATGGCTTGGCGGCGCGGATGCACCGGCGCTGAGTCCATTCCATGTTCCCAACTGCACGCGCGTGATCGCGTCTTTCCGGGTCGCGTTGGCGGTGGCCACGGAGTACTGGAGTTGCGTGCTATATCCAAGGTTCACTTCATTCGAGTTCAGGACCGGAGCCGGCATCAGCGCTGGCCTCACCTGCATTTCCAGATGCGCGTGCGCGGCATGGCCGAGATAGAAACGCAACAGCGCCATCAGCTCCCGGTGCATGGCCCGACCCGGCATCAGCCCAAGCACCGATTCGGGCGTCTGGGGCGTGATCACCACACTCACGGTGTTCGCCCGGTCGTAGAAGCCGCGTCCCAGCACGCAGTTCTCGCCGAGTGGCATGCGCTCGGTGGCATCGAGGCGCACCCACACGGGGTAGAACTCCTCCACCAGGATCTGCGCATCCGGCACGGCGTGCTGCAATACGCCAGCAAGACCCTCGGCAGTCCGCGTGCGCTGGCTGGCCAGTCCCAGCATCGACAACAGCTTGCGCGGGCTGACGGTACCTTCGACGTGTTCGCCCTGTGCAACGCTTGGCTGCCCGGCTCCCGGCTCGCGCAGCCCCAGCCCGAGCAGACTGAGCAGGTAGCGTGAAACCTCGTCTTGTCCGCCCGGCAGGAAACCCATCGGATAGCGATACTTGCGCGCGACCCGGTAGAACTGCGTGACAACGCGGTGGTGAAACAGGTCCAGGAAGGCCGCCAGCGGCTCCGCGCCATCGCGACGCTGGGCAATCTCGTCCACGAAATAGGACGGCATACGCGCGTCGACGCCGTACAGGCCAAGGAAGGCCGTGCGGATGACTGGTGGCCGGTCGGGGTCGTCATCGTCGTACTCAACCGCATCGATCTCACGTCCCGGAAATCCAAGCCCCCCACTGGAGCGGAAGCGCACCGGTTCGTCGGCCAGGGAATCCGTGGTGCCCAACGGCGGGCGATGCGGCGCGGACAGCTCGATCAGTTCACAAAGCCGGAAGAAATTCATCCGGTGTGCATTGGCGAGCAACGCTCGCAACAAGGGGCCTTCCTTCGGGGGTGACATGGTCTGACTCGGTGCGCTCAAAACGGAGCCCCCTCCCCTTTGCTGTCGGGCCACACCTGGCGCTTGCCGCTAGGCTGCGACACGATCACCAAGCGCGTATAGAGATTGACGGTTGCGTATAGCGACAGGAAGCGGTTAAGCATCTCGCCAAACAATTCCACATCGCCTTCGCCGGCAAAGCGCGTGCTATCCAGCACCACTTCGATCTCCACGCCGCGCAACAGGCCGCCTTTGACGAGCTTCTGGAGCGGGCGGTGCCGCACGTCTGTGATGGCCTCGATACGCCGACGGTTCAGTTCCCCATCGGTCCAGTCGTACAGCGCCAGGCTGCCGCGCAAAACCTCGGCGTCGAGCAGCGACAGGTAGTTGGGCGCCAGGTGCGACAGCACGCGCCAATGGAAGCGATCGGCGGTAGGTGGATACACCGGCAGCGTCGGCGCGGTCAGGTTGCGCACGGTGCCAATGTGCGTAAATCCCCCGCTCGTGCGGGTGATGCCTGCCTCGCGCAGGCCCTTGCGCGGCAGCATGCCATTGGTGCCGATGACCGACAGTGACAGCGTCTCCTCGGGCAGGGACTGTTGATGATCCCAGGCGTGCCCTCCCAGCACCACCCAGGTGTCGAACCTCCCCGAAGGACCGCGGCGCACGCGGGTGTGGAAATAGCGCTCCGGCATCTCGTGGCGCAGCATGCCACCCCGGTGGCGGAACGCGGCGAACGGCGCGTACTCGAAGCGCTTGCCACTGCCCGCCTCGAAGCCCCGTACGGTTTCCACCGAATAGGGCTCCACATGTTGACCATGCTGTTCCATGGCCCGCACCCGGTACTCGGTCTCGAAGTGGGTGATGGTGATCGGGTCGGCTTCCAGCTCGAACAAGTTGATGATCGGCGTGCAAAAGAGGCGCACGTTATCGGCCGAGAAGCGCATGTCATCCGGGAACGGCCGATTGAGTATCACCTCCACATCAAAGTGCTCGATGCCTTCCGGGATGGCGTCCAGATCGAGCCCCACGAGATCTACGAACATGAACTTCTCGGGGAAGGTGAAGTACTCCAGCAACAGTTGGTAGCCCCCGAAGGCGTTGTCAGCCTTCGGCCACAGGCGTTCCTCGGTCGCGAATCCGGCTGGCTCCAGCCGCACCCCCGTCATCGGCTGCGGTGCGCCGGGCCGGTCGGCCGGATAGCCCGGTACCCGCACTTGTATGGCCAATGGCTCAGCGGTGAGCGCCGAATAGAGCGCCAGCGCCAGCGGACGATCGGCATGCAGGTAGAGCCGCAGGCGCGGCACCGCCAACTGCTCGCGGCGCCCCTGAGTTTGTAGTGCCAGCCGCAGCCGGATGACCGAGCGGCCATCCTCGCGCGCATAGGCGTTGGCTTCAGTGAGCCGCAACGGGTATAGATCGACCGGTTGCGTGGTCCGGTAAGTGCATTCGACACTGCCCTCACTCCCGCCTTGTATCGCGAGCGCGATGGGGTCGGAGACCACCTCCAGCCCGGCCGGCAGCGTTTCATGGCGCTGCAGCGTTCCGCCGTTCGGGGTCAGTTCCAGGATCGACAATGACGGGATCATGCGCAGGTAATGCGGCCATAGCATGCTGACCAGGCCCTCGGTCAGTTCCGGCAACTCGTCGTCCAGCTTATGGCGCAGCCGCCCCATCAGGAAGGCGAAGCCCTCGAACAGCCGTTCGACGTGGGGGTCCCGCTCGCCGATACGGTCGATGTTGAGCATGCGGGCGCGGTCAGGGAACGCCTGTGCGAACTCCTTTCCGGCTTCGCGCAGGTAGCGCATCTCCGCTTCGTAGTAACGCAGGATCTCGTTGTCTTGGGTGGGATGGTTCATGCAGTACAGGATGGGTACGCTTTAGGCGGCGGCGGCGGCGACGGCCACGGCCACGGCGCGGGCAGGATCGATGGCGATCAGGTCGCCCACCAGCGCCTCGATGCGCGCGCTCAGGGCTGCCTTGTCCGCGTCCTTGCGGGTGAGGCGCACTTTCAGCAGGCGCAGCAGTTGCTGCTTGACCTCGAACGCGAGGGCGGGCTCCCAGTTGGCCAGCTGATAGCGCTGGGTGCCAGATTCGAGCGCGGACAGCAGGTGCAAGGCAGTATCGGCCCGGTCGGCGCGCTCGGCCACTCGCGCCATCACCAGTTGCCGCACAAAGCGATCGCGCTCGCCAGCCGGTGCCGGCAACCCCTGCAGCCAGGCAAAGGCAGCCTCCAGGCTCTGCTGTGCGGCGAGGTCGGCCGCCTGCGCTTCCGTTTCCGCCAAGTCGGTACTCACAGAGGCCACCGCAACCGGCGTCACAGGTTCGCCGCGCTCGATATCCCGCACGGTGGCGTAGCGCGCAATCCATTCGAGCGTGGCGTCGTCAGCAAACGGCGTGCCGTCCGAGAAGGCAAGCTGGTCCAGGCCCGGCAGACGTTCCAGCATCAGGGCGCAGTCGGTGGCCAGCAGGTCGCGCACGCGTGCGTAGGCGCCACCCGCCTGGTCCTGCGCCATGAACGCGTAGTACTGCAAGTCCAGCCAGAAATGATTGGCGCCCTCGGCGAAGGCCGGCTCGATCCGGTCGAGCAATTCCGGCCACTGCTTTTGCAACGCCAATCGCTTGATTTGCGCGCGTAGTTCGGCGCGTGGGGCTATCAGACGGGTCCTGCCGCTAGCTTCATGCGGCGGCGCCTCGGTAAGGGTGTCCCAACGCACGCAGCGCATCAGCCGGTAGGCGGCGAGATAGCCGTCGGGCTGCTGGCGCAGGAACAGCGCCATCTGGCGCGCCCGATCCACCAGGTCGCGCGTGGAGGCCACCTCTCCGTCCAAGAGCGACGCCGTGGCGAGGGCTTTCGGAGCAGCGATGTTCCCCTCAGGCGACACTTCTACATGCAGAAGTTGCTGAGACTGTCGTAGCACAGGTAATCGCCGACTGGACCGGCGTGCCGGTTGACAACCTGTTGTCGAATGAACTGGCCACCCTGCTGGAACTGGAGGCACGCCTCGGACGGGTCGTGGTCGGGCAGGACGAGGCTCTTGCCGCGCTCGGCAAGAGCCTGCGCGCCGCCAAGGCGGGCTTGAAGTCCGAGGAGGCACCGCTGGGCGTCTTTCTCCTCGTGGGGCCTTCTGGGGTCGGCAAGACCGAAACGGCGCGGGCACTGGCCGATCTCATGTTCGGCGGTGAACGCTCGCTCATCACGATCAACCTGTCGGAGTATCAGGAAGCCCACACCGTATCGCAATTGAAGGGGGCGCCGCCGGGCTATGTCGGCTATGGCGAGGGCGGCATCCTGACTCAGGCTGTCCGTCAGCGACCCTACAGCGTGGTCCTCCTGGACGAGGTGGAGAAAGCCCATCGGGACGTGGTCAACCTGTTCTACCAGGTCTTCGATCGCGGCTTCATGCGCGATGGCGAAGGCCGGGTCATTGATTTCCGCAACACCGTCATCCTGATGACGTCGAATCTCGGCAGCGAGCAAATCCTGGCGGCCACCGACGCCGCAACGGAGGCTGGCGGGGAAATCCCCGCCAGCGCGCTGATGGAGACCATCCGGCCGCTCCTGATCGACCGCTTCCAGCCCGCGCTGCTGGCGCGCTTCCAGACCATTGTGTACCGGCCGCTCGCCGCCGAGGCCATGGCCACGATCGTACGGATGAAGCTAGCCAAGGTGGCCGAGCGCATCGAACGCCGGTTCGGCGTGCCGCTGTGCTGTGACGACGCCCTGGTGGCCGAACTGGTGCGCGCCTGTCTGTTGCCCGATTCCGGCGCACGCAATATCGACAACCTGCTCGACCAGCAGATCTTGCCCGTGCTGTCGCGTGAGTTACTGGTACGCATGACCAGCAAGCGGGCACCTGCATCTATCCGCCTTTCGTTCTCTGAGGACGACGGCATTGGGCTGGACTTCGATGATGCGGCAACCACCACAGAGGAACACGCGTGACGCGCGGCGGGCCAGGTCTCTTCGAAGCGGTTACCGGGTTCTTTGCGAATGGCGTTGCCGTTGACGAGTTAGATGCCTCGACCCAGACCTTCCTGTCGGTCCAGGACAACATCCAGCGCATCCTTAACAGTCGGCGCGGTGGCCTTGCGCATCTGCCTGACTACGGACTGGGAGATCTGTCCCGCATCTACCGCCACCTGCCTGCCTCGGCGCACACGCTCAAGCGGGAAATCGAGACGACGCTCCTGCGCTACGAGCCGAGATTGAAGGCCCTCGACCTCGAGATCGAGGAGCCCGAACCGGGCATGCTGTTGAGCTTCACGATGACCTGCCATTTGCATCAGTCTGGACTGGTGCGATTCGGTACGCATTTCATGCCGGACGGCAAGACACGGCTCAAGCTGCTGAGGTCGGCGCACGATCATGACTAACCACCAATCCCCCCTGAGCGCTGCCAGGGATCTCAGCGGCACATGCCGCCGCACACTACTAAAGCACCGAACGCGCCGGCGGCAGCACCAACGACATTGCCGAACAACTGGCCAAACTGCTGCCCGAGGTGATTTGCAGCCCCGAGCGCATTCTGGATAGGCTGACCGCCGCTGCGGACGCGCTTGGAAAGGCGTTGTCCGCGATCTGAACGGCCAATGAAAAACCCCCGAGGGCTCGCGCTCTCGGGGGTTTTTCTCAGACAGGCTGATTGGCTCAGCAGTCCGGCATGAATTACATCATGCCTTCCATGCCGCCCATGCCGCCCATGCCGCCCGGCATTGCCGGAGCCGACTCTTCCTTCGGCGATTCGGCCACTGCGCAGTCGGTCGTCAGCATCAGCGAAGCCACCGAAGCGGCGTTCTGCAGCGCGGTGCGGGTCACCTTGGTCGGATCCAGCACGCCCATTTCCACCAGGTCGCCGTACTCGCCCGAAGCCGCGTTGTAACCGTAGTTACCCTTGCCTTCGATAACCTTGGCCACCACGACCGAAGCTTCTTCACCAGCGTTCAGCACGATCTGGCGCAGCGGCTCTTCCATGGCGCGCAGCACGATCTTGATACCGGCGTTCTGGTCGGGGTTCTCGCCGTGCAGGCCAGCGATCGCAGCACGAGCACGCAGCAGGGCCACACCACCGCCCGGGACGATGCCTTCTTCCACGGCAGCACGGGTAGCGTGCAGTGCATCTTCCACGCGTGCCTTCTTTTCCTTCATTTCGACTTCGGTGGCTGCGCCAACCTTGATCACGGCAACACCGCCGGCCAGCTTGGCCACGCGCTCTTGCAGCTTCTCACGGTCGTAGTCCGAGGTCGCCTCTTCGATCTGGGCGCGGATTTGCTTCACGCGGCCTTCGATCGCCGATGCGTCGCCGGCGCCGTCGATGATGATGGTGTTTTCCTTGCCGATCTCGATGCGCTTGGCCTGGCCCAGGTCCTGCAGCGTGGCCTTTTCCAGCGTCAGACCGATTTCCTCGGCGATCACGGTACCGCCGGTCAGGATGGCGATGTCTTCCAGCATGGCCTTGCGGCGGTCGCCGAAGCCCGGAGCCTTCACGGCGGCGGTCTTCAGGATGCCACGGATGTTGTTCACCACCAGCGTGGCCAGGGCTTCGCCTTCCACGTCTTCAGCGATGATCAGCAGCGGGCGGCCAGCCTTGGCCACTTGCTCCAGCACCGGCAGCAGGTCACGGATGTTCGAGACCTTCTTGTCGAACAGCAGAACGAACGGGCTGTCCAGTTGAACAACCTGCTTTTCCGGGTTGTTGATGAAGTACGGCGACAGGTAGCCACGGTCGAACTGCATACCTTCCACGACTTCCAGCTCGTCGGCCAGCGACTTGCCGTCTTCGACGGTGATCACGCCTTCCTTGCCAACCTTGTCCATGGCTTCGGCGATGCGCTCGCCGATCGAGGCGTCGCTGTTGGCCGAGATCGCGCCAACCTGGGCGATTTCCTTGCTGGTGGTCGTCGGCTTGCTCAGCTTCTTCAGCTCTTCGACTGCGGCGCCAACGGCCTTGTCGATGCCGCGCTTCAGGTCCATCGGGTTCATGCCGGCGGCAACGAACTTCATGCCTTCGCGCACGATCGACTGGGCCAGCACGGTTGCGGTGGTGGTACCGTCACCGGCGTTGTCGCTGGTCTTGGAAGCCACTTCCTTGACCATCTGCGCGCCCATGTTCTGCAGCTTGTCCTTCAGTTCGATTTCCTTGGCCACGGACACGCCGTCCTTGGTCACGGTCGGGCCGCCGAAGCTGCGCTCCAGCACCACGTTGCGGCCCTTCGGGCCCAGGGTCACCTTCACTGCGTTGGCGAGGATGTTCACGCCTTCGACCATCTTGGCACGGGCGGCGTCGCCGAACACTACGTCTTTTGCTGCCATGTTCTGAATCTCCGAATCTGGATGGATGCGTCCCGCTGGATTGTCAGGGGGACGATCGGGAATTGGGTGGCTTGTGGGCGTCGATTACTTGTTGACGACAGCCATGATGTCTTCTTCGCGCATGACCAGCAGTTCCTGGCCATCCACCTTCACGCCCTGGCCGGCGTACTTGCCGAACAGCACGCGGTCACCCACCTTGACGTCGAGGGCGATGTTGTTGCCCTTGTCATCCTTCTTGCCAGGGCCAATCGCCAGCACTTCGCCTTGATCGGGCTTCTCGGCAGCATTGTCGGGAATCACGATGCCGGATGCGGTCTTGGTTTCATTGTCCAGACGCTTCACGATCACGCGGTCGTGCAGAGGACGCAGGTTCATACGGACTCCTAGATACAAAAGTGAGTGTTAAATCACAAAATGGTCGTCTGATAGCGACGACCATCGGGTTTCGGGTACCGCGGGGGCGACTGTTAGCACTCTCCCCCAGCGAGTGCTAATTATAGGGACGGGGTATTTCGTTTTCAAGACGCGGGCTGAATGGGGGTTTTCCCGTACAGATCACAAGAATGCGCCGAGGGAAACAGTCCCAGCCGATGAATACGCCCCATAGATCACACAAAAATCTGGTCCTCCCACCCCGAATTCCCTAGTTCTTGGGATTCCCTGTAGTTGTTGCAATTTGTAACTTCGAGGCTTTGCCGCCCTCTGGGGCATTCGCAGCCACCGGGGAGGCCGCACCTTGAACCACATCTATCGACTTGTCTGGAATCGCACACTGTGCGCATTGAAGGTGGCGCCGGAAACGGCCGGAAGCCAGGGCTCGGAAGGCACGGGCACCGCAACCATCGCCCCAACGGCTTCCCGGCGGCGTGCCGGCTGGAGCGTCGGCTTGCCGGCACTGTCGGCGCTTTCCGCGGGCCTGCTCCCCGCCATTGCGATGGCTGCCACACCGATTGCCGGAACGCTGCCAACCGGCTCGGTCTGGATCAGCGGGAGCGGGACTGTCAACTCGACAGGGACCACCACGACGGTCAATCAATATTCGTCATCGGGCACGATCAACTGGTCCTCTTTCGATGTCGCTTCGAACAGTACGGTCAATTTCACGCCGAATACGGGTGCGAGCGCCGTCACCCTCAACAACATTTCTGGCACTACGGCCAGCCAGATCTACGGAACCGTGTCGGCAGCCGGGCAGACGATCCTTGCCAATGCAAACGGCCTGGTTTTCGGTGGCACGACATCAGCCGGCGGACTTCTCGCCACCTCGCTCGGTGTTTCCGCCCCTGCCACGACGGGAGGCAGCTACAGCCTTGATGCAGCGGCCATGCGCGGCACCGTAGCGTTTGCTGGCGGTGCAACGTTCATTGGCAACTCCGCGGCACTCGTCGGCGCCGGCGTGTCGAACAATGGCGTGCTGACGGCCAATGGCGGGCGAATCAGCCTGGTGGCCGCGGACCACGCAACGATGACGTTCGACGACAAGGGTCTGATGAATGTTGCCATTGCCGGCGCACTGAGCACCGCGCAGGGCGGCACCGCGGTCGTCAATACCGGAACCCTCCAGGCAACCGGCGGCACGATCATCATGGCGGCAGCAGCCCAGCCGGGGTTGTACGGCACGCTAGTCAACAACAGCGGCGTCATCATCGCGAATGGTGGAAACGTCAGCCTCAGCGCAATAGGGGGCGCCGTAGTCAACAACGGCAGCATCGACGTCTCGCAGGGTGGCCAGTCCCAAGCTGGGCAGGTTCAGATCACGTCAGACGCCGCCGTGATCCTGGGGGGCAACATCGACGCGTCGGGCACGACGACGGGCGGCTCGATTGCCATCTCGGGTGGTAGTGTCCAGCTCGGTGGCACGCTGACCGCCGGGACAGGCCAGATCAGCCTGCAATCGTTGGGGGACGTCCTCCAGACCTGGGGCAGCCTGACAGCGGGAACCCTGACAGGCAGCGCCGTCGGCAGCATGAAGCTCGACCAGAGCAGCAACAGCATCGCCGCGCTCGGGCCGATCAGCACGGGCAGCGACTTCGCGTTGACCACGACCCGTTCGCTTGGACAATCCGGCCCGTTGTCGATCGGCGGCGATACCACGATCAACGCAGGCACGAACGCCATTACGCTGACCAACGCCAGCAATTCGTTCGGTGGCGCGGTAAACCTGACCGGTGGCACCACGCAGATCACCAGTGCCGCGGGACTGAACTTGGGCACCGTCAACGCCGGCACATTGACCGCCACAAGCACGGGTGCGTTGGTCTTCGGCACCACCGCCGTGACCGGCAGCCTGTCGGCAACGAGCAACCGCGGCTTCATCATGCAAAACGGTGCGCTCACCATTGCGGGCAACAGCACCTTCAATGCCGGCACGGGTGCTATCTCGCTAACCAACATGGGAAACTGGTTTGGTGGCACCGTGAACCTGACCGGTGGCGCCACGATAATCAGCAGCGCCTCGGCCCTGACCTTCGGTAACGTCAATACGGATACATTGCTTGCCACGAGCCTGGGTCCAATGAACCTTGGCACCGGCACGGTGCGTGGCTACCTGTCGGCATCCACCAACGACAATGCCATCACCCAAAGCGGAGCGCTCAACGTTGCCGGTAGCACCACCATCAGCGCCGGCACTGGCGCCATCACGTTGACCGACGCGAGCAACAGCTTTCAGGGCCCGATCGCTGCAACGGGGTCCAGCGTGGCATTGCGCGCGGCTGGCGATCTGCGCGTCTCGGCGCTAAACAACAGCACGAACGGCGCGGTCAGCCTGACCGCTGGCGGGGCGTTGACGCTACCGGTATCGGCAATCAACACCGGCACGAGCAATCTGCAACTCGCGGCCAACGGCGGCACGTTGCTAGCCAATGCCGCGTTGAGCGGCAGCAATATCACGATCTCTGCCCGCGACAGCATCGCGCTGTACGGGCCAGTGACGGCCAGCGGACAACTCGCGCTCAGTACAAGCACCGGCCAGTGGATCTTCGCGCTGGGGGACGTGCAGGCCGCCACCACGCAAATCGGCAGCGGCACACTGCGCATCGGCAACGGCACCACCACCGGCAGCATTGGCGGCAACGTGGTCAACAGCGGCACACTGATGTTCAACCGGACCGACAGCATCGGCTATGCCGACGTCATCAGTGGCACCGGGAATCTCGTCCAGCAAGGCACCGGCACCTTGACCCTGACTGGCGTCAACACCTATACCGGCGCGACACAGGTCGCCGGCGGCACGCTTGCCCTGTCCGGCGCGGGCAGCATCGCAAACTCCAGCGGTGTGCAAGTCGATGCGGCAGGCATCCTCGACATCTCCGGCATCACCGCCGCACAGGCCAGCTTCCGAAGCCTGAGTGGCGCTGGCCAGATCAAGCTGGGCACCAGAACGCTGGCAACGGGCGGTGACAACAGCAGCGGCACCTTGTCGGGCGCCATCTCGGGCACGGGCGGCTTGCTCAAGAACGGCAGCGGCACGCTGACGCTTGGCGGCGACAACAGCTTCAGTGGCGGCACCGCGCTCAAGCAAGGACGCATCGACCTTGGCAGCAACGGCGCGCTGGGGACCGGCACACTCTCGATGGATGACGGCACCACGCTCGGCATTGCCACCGATGGGCTGCGCATCGCCAATGCGATCCGCCTGACGGGCAGCAACGATCCTGTGATCGACACTGGCGCCTTCAATGCCACGCTCGCCGGGGCCATCAGTGGTTCGGGCTTTCTCACCAAGAACGGCAGTGGCGCCTTGACGCTTGCCGGCGCCAACGACTACACCGGGGCCACCAACGTTGCGGCCGGCACGCTGCGGGCGGGAGCGGCCAACACCTTCAGCGCGGCATCCGTTCACACGGTGGCCAGCGGCGCCACGCTGGATCTCGCCGGTTTCAGCCAGAGCGTCGCGGGACTGAACAACGGGGGCGTGGTCTCGCTGATGGGCACGACACCCGGCGCGACCTTGACGGTGACGGGCCCCTACACGGGCAACAACGGCACGCTGCGCATGGGCACTGCGCTCGGCGACAGCACCGGCGTGAGTGACCGGCTGATCCTCAGCGGCCCCGCCGCCGTCGCCAGCGGTCAGACCACGCTGCAGATCTCCAACCTGAATGGGCTTGGCGCGCTGACCGCGGGCAACGGCATCGAGGTGATCAGCGCCGTCAATGGCGCCAGCACCACGGCGCAGACCAGCAAGAGCGCGTTCGTGCTCGCAGGTGGCCATGTAGATGCCGGCGCCTACCAGTACCGCCTGTACGCTGCCGACGCCAAGGGATCGGGCGAGAACTGGTATCTGCGCTCCAATGGCGAGACCACCGAAACCACCCCGACCACCGAACCTGCGGACCCGCCCGTCACGACCTACCGTGCCGAAGCCGCGTTGTACGCGGCGCTGCCGAGTCAACTGCGCCAGAGCAACCTTGCCATGATCGGCAACCTGCACCAGCGCGTGGGCGATGACGACCCGAGGTCCGCCACATCGGGCACCCTATCCGGCACCCCATCGGGCACCCCTGCCGGTCGCGATCGCCGGGCATGGGCCCGCGTGCTGACCACCGATGTCGACGTCAGCCAGGACGGCACGGTGGCGCCCAAGAGCAAGGGCCGGTTGACCGGCTTCCAGGCCGGCACGGATTTGCTGGCCACGCAGGACTGGCGCGCTGGCCTCTACGTCGGCCAGCTGGATGGCAACGTAAGCGTCAATGGCTTCATCGGCGGCATCGACAATGCTGGCGCCGGCCGCAACGATCTGCACAACCAGTATCTGGGCTTCTACGGCACATATGCCGGGAACAGCGGCATCTACGCCGACGCGGTGCTGCAGTTGGGCCGTCACCGCTACACGGTGACGCCAGCGTCCAGCTCCGGGGTCGAGACCAAGGGAGACAGCCTGCTGGCATCGCTGGAACTGGGACGCGCCTTTCCACTTGGCGGCAGCGCCTGGAGCATCGAACCCCAGTTGCAGGTGATTCACCAACGCATTCACCTCGACAACGCGCAGATCCCCGGAGCAATGGTCCAGACCGACGTGAACAGCAGCTGGCTCGCGCGCGTCGGCGCGCGGGTGAAGGGTGAAATGGAGGCAGGCTCCGCCGCGTTGCGGCCATATGGCCGCGTCAACCTCTACATGGCATCGAACGGTAGCGACGTCGCCCGCTTCACAAACCCGGCCGCCACCACCGACATCGTGGCAGCGACCGGCGGCACGAGCATCGAGGTGGCCGCGGGCCTAACCGCGGCCCTGAACCGGCGCTTCAGCCTGTACGGCGAGGTCGGCAGGATCTGGGCCGCCGGCGGCAATGCCAAGGTCAGAAACTCGATCCTTGGCTCCGCCGGGTTGCAGGTCAAGTGGTAGGCCAGTGCCACCAGCATCGAGCGGGATATGAACGGCCAGCACGGTCCCCTCTCCCGTTGATCGCACGCTGAACGTGCCGCCAAGGCGCTCGGTACGCGCCCGCATGCTGCGCATGCCCGCACCGGCGTGCCGCCCGGCGGCGGCCGGATCGAAGCCAACGCCGTTATCGCTGACCAACAGCTCCAGCCCGCGCGTGCCGACGCGTACCGCGACGTCCGCGCGGCTGGCCTTGCTGTGCTTCATCACGTTGGTCAGTGCTTCCTGCAAGGTCCGCATGACATCGAGAATCCGCGAATTCGGCAGATGGCATTGCTCAAGGCCATCGAGCTGCCAATGACACGCGATGTCATGGCTCTCCAGCAACCGGCTAAGGCGGTGGCGCAGCGGCACGATCTGCCCCGCCAGCGCCGGCTCGCCGAACTGCTGGCTGGCGGTCGTATCGACGATGATGCGCAGGTCATCGCGCAACGCCCGGAGCATCGACAGCACCTGCCCGGGCGGGATGTCATGCGGGCTGCGCTCCAGCGTGGCGATGCCGCTGACGAGTGTGCCGCCGAGCCCGTCGTGCAGGTCGTGCGCCAGATTGAGCCTCTCGTTGAGCCGCGCGTTGGCAACCTCGTACTCGCGTTGGCGCCCCAGGTTGACGACGAGTTCGGCCTTGGCTTCGGAAACCTTGCCGTGCAACTCGTCGTTGAACCGTTCGATCCGACGCAGGTTGGCCACGAAGCGCCATGCCAGCACCAGCGCCATAGCGATCATCTGGACCTGCGAAGTCAGCGCCGCGTAGTAGGCGTTGTCCGTCAGGATGCCGAGAAAGGACAGCAGGTCGTGCACCGCCGCGACGAGGAAGATGGCGATGCAAACCGACAGGATGCGATGATCGGTGCGGCCATGACGCCAGGCGAAGCCCAGGAACACAATGCACGTCGCGAAGAAGACGCACGCTGCCCACAGCGTGAGCACATTGCGCACCGTGGACAGGGATTCGGTCGGCGCCCAGATCACCGCCGCCGCTCCCACCGCGGCAAGCAGCCAGAGTCCGCCTTCGACACGCGGCAGACGCCGCTCGCAGAATCGCGCCATGGATAACATGTACGCGACGCTGTAGACCAGCAGCGCGACGGTGTTCGCACGCTCCCAGGCGTCGGTACTCGCGAACGGCCAGGTGGTAGTCGCCACCTGGTTCAGCGCCACGCACCACCAGGCCAGCGACATCAGGCTGAACCATCCGTAAGCCGCTTCCTGCCGACGCATCACCCAGAGCGAAAAGAAGAGGCAGCCAAGCGCGACGGTGACGGCAAGGCTGATCAGTTGCAGATCGTGCCGCAGCCAGTACGCGCGATCGTATGCGGGCCGCAGGTGTTCAGGGGCGGCGATCGATACGGGCCCGAGGCCAGGCTGGTAGGCCGACAACCCCGAGACGCGAACCAGCAGCGTGTTGGCGCCCTCTCGCAGCAGCGCGGCAGGCAGCAACTGGTAGCGCGGGGTATTCCAGGCACGCGTGAGCGGTTCGACCAGGCTCGTGTCGCGCATCAACAGGCTGCCATTGAGATAGACCGCGCCAGCCATGTTCAGGTAGTCGAGCAGCAGCGCCACGGGCTGGCGCGGGTCAGAGCCCTGCCAGCTCAGGCGATACCAGACCACACCGTCGAAGCCGGGCCAGCGCGTGGACCAGATGTCCGGCAACGACACGGGCACCCAGCCCGTGGCGGGCGGGCCATCGTCCTGCCAGGTCGACTGTGCGGCTTCGATTCGGGTAAAGGTGACGGCCTCCGATTGCGCCCGGGCGCTGGCTGCGCCGGCAAGCAGCATGACGCCGCAGATCAGCGCAATAAGCCAGAGGCACGCGCCTCGAAGACTGCCTGGGTGCGGGAGTGAACTGCCAGTTTCTTGTATGTGTTTCTGATATGGCATTCGACCGTCAACTTTGATAAGGACAGCACCTCCGCAATTTCCCGATTGGTCAGACCCTTGCTTACCAGCGAGAGGATTTCTATTTCTCGCGCGCTCAGTGGCGACGCACCGACCATTGGCTCGGCCTGGACTTCCGCGCCGCCAGCCAGCGGCGCCATCTTGCCAGCCAGATCGAGAATGCGCCTGGCCACGAAGGGGTCGATCGGCGCACCACCCCGCAGCGCGCTGCGAATCGACAGGATGATCTCGACGTCGTCGCGCTCCTTGAGCAGGTAGCCGGTAGCACCGGCCTGCAGCGCGCTTACGATGACCCGTTCCGTATTCCACGTGGAGATTACCAAAATTGGCAAGGCCGGGTCTTGCTCGTGCATCACCCGAATGAGGTCGATACCGTTGCCGTCGGGCAACCCCACGTCAACCAGCGCCATGGCGAACGGCTGCGTGGCCAGCAACGTGTTGGCAGCCTCGAGGCTGCCGGCAAACCATATGGCGTCGTCGCTATAACCCAGTGCGGCCAGGATCGTGCGTAGCCTGGACTGCATCGGCGGCTCGTCTTCAACGACCAGCAGGGGCGCTGGCAATACCGATTCAGCCGTGTCGGGCAAGGGTTGGATCATGGGGTGACAGTGGTGGGGGCGCGGCCTGAGTGTAGCCGTACTACCGCCGGGCTTGGCGAACGCCCGGACGATTCCGGACGAGGTCATGCCAGCCTGCCAGAAACGGGCCGTATGTGGCATCCCCGATTACAGGTAGCCGGGGATACCGGCGATGCGGCGTCAAGAGGCTTCGGAACCCTCGGCGGGGCCTTCAGCGGAGCCCGCCGCCCCGCCCGCCGCCTGCACCCGCGCCAGCGCCGCGCTGACCTCGCCATAGAACTGCCCCAGCGCGGCGGCATGCAGGTTCTGCGGCTGCAGCGCGGGCCACAGCAGGGCGATCATGTCTTGCGTGGTGCGGTCAATGTCGACCGGGCGGCCGCTCACGATGGCATCCCAGAGAATGTGCTCCATCGGGCCCAGGATGGCCGAACGCATCAGCCGCAACGGCATGTCGGCCCGGATCTCCCCACCCGCCTGCGCGGCAGCCAGCAGCGCCATCAGCGGCGCCGTGTAGCGCCGTTGCAACGGCACGAACACCTCGTCGAGCCCCTGCCCCTTGGCGCGCCCTTCCGACAGCACCAGCGCGCACAGGCCGGTGCCATGGATCAGGAACAGCCGCAGGTGCGTGCCGATAAAGAACTCCAGTTGCGCCCGGGCGGTGCCCTCGCGCGGCATGCCGCCCTCCATCGCCGCGATGATCTCGTCGTACCAGTCCTGGATCACGCGGACACACAGGTCCCGCTTGCTGTGGAAGTACGTGAAGATCGTGCCCTCGGAAATCCCCAGGCGCTGCGCGATCTCGGTCGTGGTCGCCCGCTCGTAGCCAAGCGCCGAGAACACTTCGCGGCCCACGCGCAGGATGTCGCGAATACGCTGCTCCGCCTTGGCGCCTGCCGGGATACGACGCTGATTCACGATCTGCTGCATTTGCGGTCCCTGTTGCGTAACCTGAACGGTGATGGCCCGGAATTATAGGGCGCGAGCGGCGCTCGGCACGCCTGTCCGACCGCGTTCGCCCGAAAGTTGAATACCACTCAAATTTCGTTTGCCCTTTGACTCAGCAGAGTATACAGTCTCCGCATCGTATTCCTAATATAACGCTCAATAGGCTTGATTTCCTGAGATTGAGTATTACTCAATTCACGGCGATCCGGCCGCGACAGGAGACAGGTATGGCGATGCAACCGGGAACCTCCCTGCCCATTGGGGGGCTGTCTTACGTGAAAGGGGCCGACACCCCACCACTCAGCGAACTGACGGTGCCTGCGCTGCTGGCGAACACTGCTGCGCTCCATGGCAGCCGGCCGGCGGTGGTATTCCGGGAGCAGAACATCCGCTGGACCTGGAATGAATTCAGCGCCGAAGTGGACAGGATGGCCGCCGGCCTCCACGCGCTGGGCCTGCGCAAGGGCGACCGGGTCGGCATCTGGTCCCCTAACCGCTTCGAGTGGCTGCTGACGCAGTTTGCAACGGCCCGGGTTGGCCTGGTCATGGTCAACATCAACCCGGCGTACCGCCTTGCGGAACTCGAATACGCGCTGAACAAGGTTGGCTGCAAGGCGATCATCGCGCCGGAAGCATTCAAGACCTCGCGCTACCTGGACATGCTGGCAACACTGGCCCCCGAGTTGGCCAAAGCCGAACCGGGCGCGCTGTACGCCGCCCGGCTGCCGCTGCTGCGCTGGGTTATCCGCATGGAAGACGTGCCGACGCCCGGCATGCTGACCTTCCGCGAATTGCTGGCGCGCGGCGCAAACGTGCCAAAGACTGCGCTCGACGAGATCACCGCCGGACTCGACGCGCGCGACCCCATCAATATCCAGTTCACCAGCGGCACCACCGGCGCGCCCAAGGGCGCCACGCTCACGCACCGCAACATCGTCAACAACGGCCGTTCGATCGCGGGCGCGATGCGCTTTTCCGAACAGGACAAGCTCTGCATTCCGGTGCCGTTCTACCACTGCTTCGGCATGGTGCTGGGCGTGCTGGCCTGCGTGTCCACCGGGGCCAGCATGGTGTTCCCGGGCGAGGCATTCCACCCGGGCGCCACGATGGCCGCCGTCAGCGAGGAACGCTGCACGGCCCTGCATGGCGTGCCGACCATGTTCATCGCGCAACTCGACGACCCCGACTTCTCGAAGTACGACTTTTCCAGCCTGCGCACCGGCATCATGGCCGGCGCGCCCTGCCCGGTGGAAGTCATGAAGCGCGTCATGGCGGACATGCACCTGGCCGAGATCACCATCGCCTATGGCATGACCGAAACCAGCCCGGTGTCGTTCCAGAGCGCCACCGACGATCCGATCGACAAGCGGGTGTCGACGGTCGGCCGCGTGCAGCCTCACCTCGAATGCAAGGTAGTCGACGTGGATGGCCAGACGCTGCCCATCGGCGCCACCGGTGAACTCTGCACGCGCGGCTACTCGGTGATGCTTGGCTACTGGGACGACGAGGAACGCACGCGCGAGGCAATCCGCGACGGCTGGATGCACACCGGCGACCTGGCCACGATCGACGAAGAGGGCTACTGCAACATCGTCGGCCGCGTGAAGGACATGCTGATCCGTGGCGGCGAGAACGTCTACCCGCGCGAGATCGAGGAATTCCTGTTCCGGCACCCGAAAGTCCAGTCCGTGCAGGTCTTCGGTGTGCCCGACGAGAAGTACGGCGAGGAAGTCTGCGCCTGGATCGTCCTGAAGCCGGGTCAGAGCGCCACCGACGAGGAAATCCGGAATTACTGCCGCGACCAGATTGCCCACTACAAGATCCCCCGTTACATTCGCTTTGTAGACGAGATGCCCATGACGATCACCGGCAAGGTGCAGAAGTTCGTCATGCGGGACCAGATGACCCAGGAACTCGGAATCAGCCCCAAGGCCAAGTGAAGCCATGCCAACCATAGAAACCAAACTCAACGCCCGCTCGGAGTCCTTCAAGGCCAATGCGGAGACGATGCAGGCGCTCGTGGCCGATCTCCGGCAGAAGATCACGAAGCTGGCCGAAGGCGGTGGCGAGGCCGCGCGCGACAAGCACCTGTCGCGCGGCAAGCTGCTGCCGCGCGACCGGGTGCAGCAACTGCTCGACCCGGGCACGCCGTTCCTGGAACTGTCGCAACTGGCCGCGTACGGCATGTACGACGATGCGGCGCCCGGCGCGGGCATCATCACCGGCATCGGTCGCGTGGCAGGCCAGGAATGCGTGATCGTCTGCAACGACGCCACGGTCAAGGGCGGCACGTACTACCCGATGACGGTCAAGAAACACGTACGCGCGCAGGAGATCGCCGAGCAGAACAACCTGCCATGCATCTACCTGGTGGATTCCGGCGGCGCGAACCTGCCGAACCAGGACGAGGTGTTCCCCGACCGCGACCACTTTGGCCGCATCTTCTACAACCAGGCCAACCTGTCGGCGCAAGGCATTCCGCAGATCGCCGTGGTGATGGGCTCGTGCACGGCCGGCGGCGCGTATGTGCCGGCGATGAGCGACGAGTCGATCATCGTCAAGAACCAGGGCACGATCTTCCTGGGCGGCCCGCCGCTGGTGAAGGCAGCCACCGGCGAGGAAGTGACCGCCGAGGACCTGGGCGGCGCCGACGTGCATACCCGCCTCTCGGGCGTGGCGGACTACTTCGCGCAGAACGATCATCACGCGCTCTCGCTGGCGCGCAATATCGTGCAGCACCTGAACCGCCGCAAGCCGGATCAGATCCGCCTGCACGAGCCGGCCGAGCCGCTGTATCCGCCCGAAGAACTGTACGGCGTGATCCCGACCGACACGCGCAAGCCGTACGACGTGCGCGAGGTCATCGCCCGCATTGTCGACGGCTCCGAGTTTGACGAATTCAAGGCCCGCTACGGCACCACGCTGGTCTGCGGCTTCGCGCGGATCTGGGGCTACCCGGTCGGCATCGTCGCCAACAACGGCATCCTGTTCTCGGAGTCGGCGCTGAAGGGTTCACACTTCATCGAGCTGTGCTGCCAGCGCAAGATCCCGCTGGTGTTCCTGCAGAACATCACCGGCTTCATGGTCGGCCGCAAGTACGAGAACGAGGGCATCGCGCGCAATGGCGCCAAGATGGTGACGGCGGTGGCCACGGCACAAGTGCCGAAGTTCACGGTGATCATCGGCGGCTCGTTCGGTGCGGGCAACTACGGCATGTGCGGACGCGCGTATTCGCCGCGCTTCCTGTGGATGTGGCCGAACGCGCGGATCTCCGTGATGGGCGGCGAGCAGGCCGCCAGTGTGCTGGCGACGGTGCGCCGCGATGGCATCGAGACCAAGGGCGGCCAGTGGAGCCCGCAGGAGGAAGAAGCCTTCAAGGCACCGATCCGCGACCAGTACGAACTGCAGGGACATCCGTACTACGCCAGCGCGCGGCTCTGGGACGATGGCGTCATCGATCCCGCGCAGACGCGCACCGTGCTCGGCCTGGGCCTGTCCGCCAGCCTCAACGCCCCGATTGGCGACATGAAGTTCGGCGTGTTCCGCATGTAAGGGGAAAACAATAATGTTCACGAAGATCCTGATTGCGAACCGTGGCGAGATCGCCTGCCGTGTGGCGGCCACCTGCCGCCGCCTCGGCATCCGCACCGTGGCCGTCTACTCCGACGCCGACGCCAACGCGCGACACGTCGCCTTCTGCGACGAGGCCGTGCATATTGGTGGCGCCGCCGCGCGGGACAGCTACCTGCGCGCGGACCACATCATCGAAATGGCGAAGGAGACCGGCGCCCAGGCGATCCACCCTGGCTACGGCTTCCTGTCCGAGAACGAGGACTTCGCGCGCGCCTGCGCCGAAGCCGGCCTCGTGTTCATCGGCCCGCCGGCCTCTGCAATCCACGCGATGGGCAGCAAGAGCGCCGCCAAGCAACTGATGGAAAAGGCCGCGGTACCGCTGGTGCCCGGCTATCACGGCGAAGACCAGGACGCCGCCCTGCTGCGGCGCGAGGCCGACCGTATCGGCTACCCGGTGCTGCTCAAGGCCAGCGCGGGCGGTGGCGGCAAGGGCATGCGCGTGGTGGAAGCTGGTGATGGCTTCGACGCCGCGCTGGCCTCGGTGAAGCGCGAGGCGTCGGCCAGCTTTGGCGACGACAAGGTGCTGGTGGAGAAATACCTGACCCGGCCGCGCCATATCGAGATCCAGGTCTTTGCCGATTCGCACGGCAACTGCGTCTACCTGTTCGAGCGTGACTGCTCGGTGCAACGTCGCCACCAGAAGGTGCTGGAAGAAGCGCCAGCGCCAGGCATGACCGAGGAACGCCGCCGCGCGATGGGCGAGGCGGCGGTGGCCGCGGCGCGCGCGGTGGGTTACGTGGGTGCGGGCACCGTCGAGTTCATCGCCAACCAGGACGGCTCGTTCTACTTCATGGAGATGAACACGCGCCTGCAGGTGGAGCATCCGGTCACCGAGATGATCACCGGCCAGGATCTGGTGGAGTGGCAACTGCGCGTCGCGGCCGGCGAGGCGCTGCCGCTGGCGCAGGAGCAACTGGCCATCCACGGTCATTCGCTGGAAGCGCGCATCTACGCCGAGAACCCAGACAAGCAGTTCCTGCCGTCCACGGGCACGCTGCGCTTCCTGCGCACGCCGCCCGCGGTGCAGTTCATGCGCGGCGGCGATGCCAACGCACCGGCTGCGGTCCGCATCGACGCGGGAGTGCGCGAAGGCGACACGATCAGCCCGTACTACGACCCGATGATCGCCAAGCTGATCGTCTGGGGCCGCGACCGCGACCAGGCACTGGCGCGCATGGCCCAGGCACTGGCCGGGTATCACGTGGTGGGGCTGTCGACCAACGTCGCCTTCCTGCAGCGGCTGGTGAAATCGGAGGCTTTCCGTACCGCCGACCTCGACACCGGCCTGATCGAACGCAACCAGACAGTACTGTTCCCGCCGCAGAAGACGGCTGGCATCGAAGCGATCGCGCTGGCGATGGCGGCACTGCTCGAACGCGAGACGCGCACACGCCGCATCGACGAGGCGGACCGCCACTCGCCGTGGACCCACGCGGGCGGCTGGCGACTGAACGGCCGCGACGTGCGCACGTTGCACTTCCACGGCGGCGGCCACAAGCTCGAGGCCGTGCTGAAGGGCAACGCCAGCGACACCAGCAAGAACACACTGATCTACGCCGACCAGGCCGCGCCGTTCGCGTACACGTTCAATGCCGACGATATCCGCGTCGACCTTGGCACGCGCCGCACGCACGGCCAGGTGCACGTGGAAGGCGACACGTTCCACGTCTTCCACGACGGCCGCCATACGGTGCTGGAGTGGCTCGACCCGCTTGCGCACGCCAGCGAGAGTGAAGGCGAAGGCGGCAAGCTGACCGCGCCGATGCCGGGCAAGGTGATCGCCGTGATGGTCGAGGCCGGCAGCAAGGTCACGCGCGGCACGCCGCTGCTGGTGATGGAAGCGATGAAGATGGAACACACGATCACCGCGCCGGCCGATGGCGTGGTGAGCGAGGTGCTCTACGGCGTGGGCGAACAGGTGAGCGAGGGCGCGCAACTGCTGGCATTCGCCTTGGCGGAGGCAGCGGCCTAAGACGCTGTTTCAACATGAAGCGAAGCGGTTCTGGCTAGACGCGGGGCCGCAGACAGTACAAGTCGTACCGCAAGGCCCTGCAACGACGCCAGAATCGTTTTGAAATGGCTTATAACTGTTTTGGCTCCCCTCCCCCGCTGTGCGGGAGAGGGGCAGCGCATCACATCGGCCTGGCGTGACAAACAGGCTCTGGAGACCCCCATGACAATCCCCCAATACGTAAAGATCGTCGAAGTCGGCCCGCGCGACGGGCTGCAGAACGAAAAGGCGATGGTGCCCACCGACGTCAAGGTGGCGCTGATCAACCGGCTGACCGACGCGGGCTTCGTCAACATCGAGGCCGCATCGTTCGTCTCGCCGAAGTGGGTGCCGCAGATGGCTGACGGCGCCGACGTGATGGCCCGCATTACGCGGCGCCCCGGCACGCTGTACTCGGTGCTGACGCCGAACATGAAGGGCTTCGAGGGCGCCGTCGCCGCCGGTGCCGACGAGGTGGTGATCTTCGGCGCGGCCAGCGAGGCCTTCTCGCAGAAGAACATCAACTGCTCGATCGCCGAGTCGATCGCCCGCTTCGAACCGGTGGCTGCTGCCGCGAAGGAAGCCGGCGTGCGGCTGCGCGGCAGCATCTCGTGCGCGCTCGGCTGCCCGTACCAGGGCGAGGTATCGGTGCATGCCGTGGTGGACGTCGTGCGCCGCCTGCGCGAACTCGGCTGCGACGAGATCGACATCGCCGACACGATCGGTGTGGGCACGCCTACCCGGGTGCAGGAAGTCATGCGCGCCGCAGCGGCCGAGTTTTCGATCGACCGCCTGTCCGGCCATTTCCATGACACCTACGGCCAGGCGCTGTCGAACATCCTGGCCAGTCTGGAGGTCGGCATCGCCATCTTCCACGCGTCCGTGGCCGGCCTGGGTGGCTGCCCCTACGCGAAAGGCGCCACCGGCAACGTGGCCACCGAAGACGTGCTGTACATGCTGCACGGCATGGGCCTGCACACCGGCATCGAACTCGATGACGTGGTGCGTGCCGGCGATTTCATCTCGCAGGCCATCGGCCGCGCCAACAGCTCGCGCGTTGGCCGGGCGTTGCTGACGAAGTGGGCCTCTCAGGCGGGCGAGGCGACCTGCGCGTAACCTGACCACTGACACGCCGTCCTTGCGGCGGCCGTGATCGCGCCTAGACTCAGGTTCTGTGAAGTCCGCTCGGAAACAGAACCATGAGACGACAACGGCGGCCGCACCCCTGCCCCCTGCTGTCCAGGCGCCAGTCATCTGGCGCCGCCACGCTGCCCATCCCCGGGTGGCTGCTGACGTACCGGAAGGAATGGCTGGCGCCCGACGTCATTGCCGGGCTGACCGCCGCCGCCGTGGTCATCCCCAAGGCCCTGGCCTACGCCACCATCGCGGGCCTGCCTGTCGAGGTCGGCCTGTACACCGTGTTCGCCCCGATGCTGATCTACGCGCTGCTCGGCAGTTCGCGCACGCTTAGCGTCAGCACCACCACGACACTGGCAATCCTCGTGGCCGCCGCATTCCGGCATGTGGGCCCATCGCCCAGCGCCGAAACGCTGATCACGGCCTCGGCCACGCTGACCTTCCTGGTCGGCGCCGTGCTGCTGGTGGCCCGGCTGTTGAGGCTGGGCTTCGTGGCCGACTTCATCTCCGAGCCGGTACTGATCGGCTTCAAGGCGGGCATCGGGCTGGTCATCGTGGTGGACCAGATCCCGAAACTGCTCGGGATGCATTTCCCGAAAGGCCCGTTTTTCCACAACGTGCTGGCGATCATCCAGAACATTCCGCACGCATCCGTCGCCACGGCCGCGGTCGGCATCCTTATGGTCCTGCTGCTGTTGGGCATGGAGCACCGGTTTCCACGTGCCCCGGCGCCATTGATCGCGGTGGCCGTGGGCATCATCGGCGTATGGCTGCTGAATCTGACCGCGCATGGGGTAGCCATCGTCGGCGCGGTGCCAACCGGCCTGCCGCCGGTCACCGTGCCTGACCCGACGATGATGGAACGGCTGTGGCCCGAAGCGCTGGGTATCGCGCTGATGAGCTTCACGGAAACCATCGCCGCGGGGCGCGCGTTCACCCAGGTTGGCGAGCACGCGCCTGCCGCGAACCGCGAGTTGACGGCCACCGGACTGGCCAACCTCGGCGGCGCGTTCCTCGGCGCGATGGCCGCCGGCGGCGGCACAACGCAGACCGCCGTCAACCGGCTCTCGGGGGCGCGCTCGCAACTGGCCGGCCTGGTCACCGCGCTGGCCTCGCTTGGCACGATGCTGCTGCTCGCCCCGCTGGTCGGCCGTTTGCCGGAAGCCACGCTGGCCGCGGTGGTCATCGTCTACTCCGTCTCTCTGATCAAACCCGCCGAATTTCTGGCGATCCTCGGCATCCGCCGCACCGAGTTCATCTGGGCGCTGGTCGCCCTGGCTGGCGTGGTGGCCCTGGGCACGCTGCAAGGCATCGTCGTGGCGATCGTCGTATCGATGCTGGCCCTGGCCTATCAGACCTCCGATCCGCCGGTCTACAAGCTGGCGCGCAAGCCCGGCACCAACGTATTCCGTCCGCAATCGGACGCACACCCGCACGACGAGACCGTGCCCGGCCTGCTGATGCTGCGGCCCGAGGGGCGCGTCTACTTCGTCAACGCGCGGCGTATCGGTCACAAACTTCGGCCAATGATCCTGCACGACAAGCCGAAGGTGGTCGCGCTCGACCTGACCGCGGTCTCTGACATGGAGTACACGGCACTGCACATGCTGACCGATGCCGAACGAGTGCTGCGCGAGGAGGATGGCGTCATGCTCTGGCTGATCGGGATGAATCCCGACGTCCTAGACATGGTCCGGCGCTCGGCGCTGGGCCAGACCCTGACGCATGAGCGGATGTTCTTCACGATGGACCTGGCCGCGGTCCGGTTCCAGACGGAACACGCCGATGCCGTGTGGGGGCCCGTGACACAGCCAGGCACGCCGCCGCCCGAGTCCCGCCCACCCGGTTAAACTCCTGCCTGGTGGATTTCCCCGTCCGCCCTGTCGGCGCCAGACGGAGGCATCGCGACGTATTCGCGGCCTACCTCCGCCCGGCGCTGCCGATCGTTCCCCTCCCGGCACCGCCATCATGTCGAGACTCGTTTCCGGGCCGCGCTGCGCACCGCTGCGCTGGCTGCCCTTGTTTTGCCTGCTCATTGCGGGCCTGTTCCAGCAGGCTTACGCCGAGTGCAGCGCCAGCCACACCTCCGCCGCCGATGCCGCACGACCGCGCATCGGCCTGGTGCTGTCCGGCGGCGGCGCGCGCGGTTATGCCCACATTGGCGTGCTCAAGGCACTGGAACAGATGCACGTGCCAATCGATTGCATTGCGGCGACCAGCATGGGGGCGGTGGTCGGCGGACTGTATGCGAGCGGGATTCCGGCAAACGAACTCGACACCCGGCTGTCGCAGATCAACCTGAGCGACATCGTCTTCGACCGTAACGAACGCGCGCACCTGCCGCAGACGCTGCGCGAGGACAGTTTCGAATACCCGATCGGCCTCTCGGTCGGCTATGGCGACGGCAAGGTCAAGCTGCCCGGCGGGCTGGTGCAGGGCAACCGGCTGCTGGCACTGCTGCAGGACTGGACGGCGCCGTGGCCCGGCGATATCGATTTCGACAAACTGCCCATTCCATTCCGCACCATCGCCACGGACCTCAGCTCGGGTGCGCCCGTGGTGCTCGAGAAAGGGTCGTTGCCGCGTGCGATCCGCGCCAGCGCGGCCGTGCCGGGCCTGTTCGCGCCGTTCAAGGTGGATGGGCGCACGCTGGTGGACGGTGGCCTGGTCAGCAACCTGCCTGTGCAGATGGCGCGCGACATGGGCGCCGATATCGTCATCGCGGTCAATGTGGCCTCGCCACTCGACGACCCCTCCAACCTCGATTCGCCAGCGGCCGTCACCCAGCAGATGGTGACGATCCTGATGAACCAGAACCTCGCCGCGCAAAAGGCATTGCTGGGGCAGCGGGATGTGCTGCTGGAACCCGATCTCGGCGATCTGTCGTTCACCGACTTCTCCAATGCGCGCCGTGGCGTGCAGCTTGGCTACACGGCGGCTGAAGGCATCGCGCCACGGCTTGCCGCGCTGGCCTTGCCGCCCGACGCTTGGGACCAGTACATCGCCGCCCGGGAGACGCATAGCGCGCGATTCGAGCCCAAGCGCATCGACGCGATCGAGATCCATGCCTCGGGGCGCATTCCGCCCGCCTACATCAAGCAGTATCTGCGAACGCGCGAAGGCGACACCTATGACGCCGAAGCGATCAACCGCGACCTCTCGCAGCTCTCCACCACCGGCAACTTCGAAAGCGTGACGCAGGATGTGGTTACCGAGAACGGCCGGTCCGTGCTCAAGATCGACGCGCAGGAGAAATCATGGGGGCCGCAGTTCCTGCTGTTCGGCTTCGGCATGTCCACGACGTTCGACGGCAAGGGCGCGTTCAACCTGCAACTGGGTCACCGCTATCCGTGGCTGACGCAAAGCGGTCTGGAATGGCGCAACGACATCGTGCTGGGCAGCACCCAGGCCAAGTGGCACACGGAGCTTCGCCAACCGGTGCTGGACCGGCTGGGCTTCTATATCGCGCCATACCTCGAATACGGCCGCAAGCACGTCGACATCTACCCCGACAGCAGCCCCACCCGCAGCACCACGCCGCTCACCGCCGTGCGCGTGGACACGGCGCTGGCAGGCGTCGACCTCGGGTTGCCGATCGGCAGGCTGGGCGAGTTCCGGGTCGGCGCGAACTATCAGCAGGTCCGCTATTACTCTGACTATCTGATTGGCGCGGCAAGCAACGGCAAGTTCAGTGCCTCGGTGCAGCAGCCGGTGGTGCGGGCGGAACTGACGATCGACCAGCTCGATGACCCGCTCTTTCCGCGCAAGGGCTACTACTTCAATGCGGTGAACCAGCTATCGTTCGGCGGCACGGACAACAGCTTCGACGACGTCCACGGCAAGGCCCTGTGGGCGGGCAGCTACGGGCGCCATACGCTGAACCTGGCGGCCGAGGGGGCGATGACCTACAACGACCACCGCACCTCCGGCAGCGTCAGTGGCGGGCTGGGATTCACGCTGGGTGGATTCCAGCGCCTGTCAGCCTATGCGCCGGACCAGTTCTCGGGCAACTACCTGCTCTACGGCCGCATCACGTACCTGAACGATCTGCGTGAATTCGTGCTGCCGGGGCTGCGCACAACGGTGTTCGGCTCCAGCCTCGAAGTGGGCGACGTCTGGCTCAGGCGCCGCAACTTCGGCAGCGGACCCTACAAGTCCAGCGCCAGCCTGTTCATCGGCGGCAACAGCGTGATCGGCCCGCTCTACTTTGGCGTCGCGGCGGCGCCGCAGGGTGTGTGGAATATCTACCTGCAGCTGGGCCGCGTGTTCTAGCCCGCCTGGCGGACCAGCGGCGCATCGCTGTCCGCCGCCGATTCGGGACGATATTCGACCGCGCGGATGCGGCCGTTGGCCAGCCGTAGCGTCTGCGTGCCACGGCCATCCATTGGCTGACCGTCGAACCGGTACGACGCCGCGATGTCGATTTCCACCGTCTGGCCGTCGATGCGCGGCGCGCCGGCCACCTCGATCCGCACGGTATCGCCGGCCAGTTGCGCCACGCGCTGGAACAAGCCAATCACGGCATCCCGGTCTGCATAGACCCCTGCCAGCGGGTGCTCACCCAGATGGCGCCATTCGATGACCGGATCGAGCAGCGGATAGACGGCCTCGAAATGCCGCGTGGTCAGCGCGGAGAGATACTCGCCCACCAGCGTGGCGACGGCTTCCTCCGCCATCGGCACCTCCACGGACCGACGCGCGCGGGGTCTGCCAGCGGACGCCTCCAGCCCCAGGAACTCGAGCACGCTGGCGATGACCTGCTCGCGATCGTTATCCACGCAGATCATGTGATAGCTGTTCTCGAGCACCACACCCCGCACCTGCGGCACCGCGCCGAGCAGGAAATCGTACGAGCGCAGCGTGGTCAGCTCGTCCTCGCGCGCGTTGACGACCAGCGTCGGGCAAGGCACGCGGTGCGCGCTGTCCAGCACCCAGCGGCGCAGACGGTCCACCTGCCGGATGCAGGTCAACGGCACCCAGCGATAGTGGAAGTTGTCGCCGCGCTCGAACTTGGCCTTGACGATGGCGCGCACCAGGTCGTTCTTGATGCCGAACGGCTCGTTCTCCTCTACCTTGATGCGCGTGGGCAGCCCCGGCAGGTGATAGACCACGTGCCGCAGCCAGCGGTAGGACGGTGTGGACCAACCATCGATATAGACCGGGGCAGCCAGCGCCACCAGTTGGCCCTTGCGATGCTGGCGCCGCGCGACCAGTTCCAGCGCGAGCAGCGCTCCCATGCACATGCCGATGACATGGAACGTGTCGTACTGGCCGACCAGTTCGTCGTAGGACTGGGTCACCACGTCCATCCACTGCTCCGCCACCACGGGCAACAGGTCCTCGGGCACGCCGCCATGACCGGGCAGCGTGACGGCGTGCGTCTCCACGCCCGCGCGGCGCAGCACCTTGTGCATCGGCCCGAGGTCGTACTGGGTACCGCCCAATCCGTGAATCAGCAGGGCTCCGGTGCGTGGAGCCTGTTGCGTTGTCATGCTGCGCGCCGCCCTTCCGTGTCGTGGGAGGCGATCACGCGCCATGCGCCGGCAATCAACGCGACGGAATCGTCGCCGTCGAGCAGCGGGCCACTCATGTCGACGATCGTCGTGGTGGCGCCCGCCGGCAGCAAGAGCCGGAACGTCAGGTCGCCGCGCATCTCGCCATCACATTCGCGCAACCAGCGGCGGCGCACCTCGGCGCGGTCGTCCGGATGCACGCGGGCCAGGACATCGTCGAGCGTGGACAACGCCGAGTCGTGCAGGCCCAGCGCGCGTTCCACGCTGCCGCTCCAGCGCAGCCGCCCGCTATGTGGGTCAAGTCGGTAGACGAGTTGCCCACTGGCAGCCAGCGCGAGTTCCACGTCGTTCTGGCGTGCGGCGGCCTGCGCGTTCGTCTGCTCGCGCGCCGTTCGCAGCGTGTTGATCAGCAGCGTCAGCAGCGCGGCTACGGCCAGGTAAAGCTGCGCGATCAACAGAGAGTCACCGTGGTACAGCGCGGTTTCGGCAAACGGGCCGTCGCCCTGGGCGGTATTGACCAGCACTAGCACGGTCAGCAACGCCACGGCGACCGATCCGCCACGCCCACCCAGCAGCAACGCCACGATGGCCACGAAGAACAACGGGATATAGGTCAGCGCATAGGCCACGCCGAGCGAGAGCTGCGCAAGCCGCGTGCCGTCGAACACCAGCGCGGCGGTCGCCAGCACACATGCCAGCGCGGCCAGGCCGAAGAAGAACTCGCCGGGCTGGCGGCCGCCCGAACGCGCGGCGCGAAAACGCGCCCATCCGGCGAAGACCGGCGTGACGATCAGCACCCCGACGAAGTCCGCCGCGGCCCACACCTTGGCGGTAGCCCAGAACGGCACATCAAGGAACAGCCAGAACCAGCCCGCGCCGATGACCGCCCCGCCGACACTGGCGATCACGCCGGCCAGCAGCAACCCGCGCAGGAACGCCAGCCCTTCCAGCGAGAACTTGGTCAGATGGATCACGGCCACGGCCAGCGCTGCGAAGCCGATCTCGTCGAGCGAGAACAGCAGCATCCGGAACGCATCGCGCCCTTCCACCATGCCCAGCAGCATCTGGGCCACCAGGAACGCCAGGCCGAGCCCGAGCCAGCGGCGCATCGGCGCCAGCATGAAAGCGGCCACGGTCACGCCGGCCGGCAGCCAGATGTAGCCGGCGGCCGTGAACGGCCCATTGAATTTGTGCGAAAAGTATCCGAGGACGAAATACAGGATTGCCCAGAGCGGCAATGTGACGGCCCGGTTGGTGAGATTCACTGTGATGTTCCCGATTCAGTATGACTGACTATCACCATGATCTGAACGGCAAGACGAGGCCCGCCGTTGACCTGGGCCGCCAGAAGTGTGGCGGATTGTACACAGCAGGGTCAGACGAGACCCCGCTGCGGTGTCAATTCATGCCGCTGGCGTCGACGTAGCCGAGCGCCTCGCGCACAGCCACACGGGCCTTGAGCGTATAACAGACGCGGCGGTCGCGAATCGCCAGGGCCAGAATCTCGCCCTGGGTCATTTCCTGGAAGTGGTGCGCAGCGTGGCGCAGCGTCAGGCCGGCCAGTTCGGCCAGCTCCGCCGCGGACATGCCTTCCTCGCCCGCATCGAGCAGGGCGCGGCAGATCGTGACGCGGACGGGAGCCGTCAGCAGTGCCAAGACGAGGGCGCTTTCCTGAGTCTCCATGGTCTACCCCTTTTCTCTAACCCTTTCGTTGTTGTGACAGGCCGCCGGCCACGAATTGCGGCCTCCCGCCTATCTTCTACGCTGCACATCGTGGCAGCGCAATAGGAGATTGGATGGAGGGCCACGCAAGGGCCCGAGGCTTGACGCGCGAGTCACATCGTGAACCTGAAATAAACGGTAATAAGGCGGTCATATCTCACATGACAGCCACCGACTATGCTTGTCGAGTCAAGCGACCAATGTCACGCATGTCTGCTTCGCCTCCTCCCCGCCGGCGGCCATTGGCCATCGCCCTGTACGTCGTCATCGCCATCGTGGTGGTCTGGCTGGTTGCCAGGCCATTGGGACGATGGCTGTTCCCGCCCAAGGCCGCGCAGGCGAACCCGGCCATCGTAGTGACCACCGCCGCGGCGCAGGGCGAGGACGTGGACATTGGCCTGACTGGCGTCGGCACAGTCCAGGCCATGCAGACTGTGACGGTCAAGCCACGCGTGGATGGGCAGCTCGAGCGCGTTGGCTTCGTCGAAGGCCAGGACGTCAAGGAAGGTCAGGTGCTGGCGCAGATCGACCCGCGCACGTTCCAGGCGCAATTGCAGCAGGCGCAGGCTACCAAGGCGCGCGACGAGGCGCAGCTTGCCAACGCCCGCCTGGACCTGAAGCGCTACGAGGAACTGATCAAGGTCGACTCGACCACGCGCCAGACACTCGACACCCAGCGCGCGCTGGTCGACCAGCTTGCCGCCGCCGTGCGCAATGACGAAGCGCAGATCGCGCTGGACAAGGTGCAGCTCGATTTCACGACCATCACGGCGCCGCTCTCCGGCCGTGTCGGCGCCCGGCTGGTCGACCCCGGCAATATCGTCCATGCCACCGACACCACCGGCCTCGTCGTGATCCGCCAGATCGACCCGATCGACGTCGTCTTCACGCTACCCGACGACGCCTTCGGCCGCATCAACCGCGCGATGCAGGCCAGCCAGTCGCCACTGGTAGTGTTCGCCCACGAGCGCGGCACCGATGCCGACCTCGGGCACGGCGGCCTGATCCTGCTGAACAACACGATCGACACCACCAGCGGCACCATCCAGCTCAAGGCGCGCTTTCCGAATCCGAAGCACCTGCTGTGGCCGGGCCAGTACGTCAACGCCCGGCTCGTGCTGGGCCAGCGTGACCGCGCAGTGGTCATTCCGGCGTCAGCGGTGCAACGTAACGATGCCGGCACCTACGTCTATGCCGTGCAGGCGGACCAGACCGTGAAGCTGCAGCCGGTGGAGGTAGCGGAACTCCAGGGCGCGCGGGCCGTGATCGCCAAGGGCGTCCAGGCCGGGGAGCGCGTGGTGGCAGATGGCCAATACAAGCTCAAGCCCGGCGCGTTGATCGCCGAGGCGCCCGCGCGGCCAGGCGCCGCACCGACTGGCGGGTCGGCCGCCGAATCCACTGCCGGCACCCCCCCTGCTGTCGCCGCCAGCGCCACGGCCGCCGCGCGCCAGTGAGCCTTCCGATGAGCCACCCATGAGTATTTCGGCCACCTTCATCAAGCGGCCGATCGGCACCTCGCTGCTGGCGCTCGCGTTGCTGCTCGTTGGCCTGGCCGCGTGGCCGCTGCTGCCGATCGCCCCGCTGCCGCAGGTGGACTTTCCGACGATCCAGGTCACGGTCAACCTGCCGGGCGCCAATCCCGAGACGATGGCGTCGAACGTGGCGCAGCCGCTCGAACGGCAGTTCTCGCTGATCGCGGGGCTGTCGCAGATGACGTCGACCAGCGCGCAAGGCACCACGCAGATCACGCTGCAGTTCGACCTGAACCGCAGCATCGACGCCGCCGCCGTGGACGTGCAGGCCGCCATCAACGCCGCGGGCGGCCAGCTTCCGTCGAACCTGCCGACACCCCCGACGTTCCGCAAGATCAACCCCGCCGACGCGCCGATCCTGGTGCTGGCGGTGCAGTCCGACGCGCTGCCGCTGACCACCGTCAATGACTTCGCCGACAACATCCTGGCGCAGCAGATCTCGCAGATCGAAGGCGTGGGCCTGGTCAACATTGGCGGCCAGCAGAAGCCGGCCGTGCGCATCCAGGTAGACCCGGCCAAGCTCGCGTCGATGGGCCTGAGCATGGAAGACATCCGTGGCGTGATCGCGGCGACCACGGTCAACCAGCCAACCGGCGCCACCGATGGCGCGACCCAGGCCTTCAACGTCTACACCAACGACCAGATCACCCGCGCGGCGCCGTGGAACGACATGGTGCTGGCATGGCGCAACGGCGCCCCGGTGCGCGTGCGCGATGTCGGCGTGGCGGTGGATGGCCCCGAGAACAACCGGCTCGCGGGCTGGGCGTTCGCCGGCGCCGCCGCCCCCGCTGACAACACGTTCCACAACGGCCGCGCGATCATCCTGGCCGTGACCAAGCAGCCGGGCGCCAACGTGATCGCCACGGTGGACCGCATCAAGGCCGCCCTGCCCCGCCTGCAGCTCTCGATCCCAGCCGCGGTCAACGTCAACGTGCTGGCTGACCGCACGCAGAACATCCGCGCCTCGGAAGCCGATGTCGAGTTCACGCTGATCCTGACCATCGTGCTGGTGGTCGGCATCATCTTCGTGTTCCTGCGCGACGTATGGGCCACGGTGATCCCGAGCATCACCGTGCCGCTGGCGCTGCTGGGCACGGCCGGTGGCATGTACCTGCTGGGCTACAGCCGCGACAACCTGTCGCTGATGGCGCTGACGATTGCCGTGGGCTTCGTCGTCGATGATGCGATCGTGATGCTTGAGAACATCTATCGCCACGTGGAAGCGGGCATGTCGCCGCTGGAGGCCGCGCTGCAGGGTGCCGGCGAGATCGCCTTCACGATCGTGTCGATCTCCGTGTCGCTGGTGGCTGTGTTCATCCCGCTGCTGCTGATGGGCGGCATCGTCGGCCGGCTGTTCCGCGAATTCGCGGTCACGGTGACGCTGACGATCGCGGTATCGGTGATCGTCTCGCTGACGCTGACGCCGATGATGTGCGCAAAATTCCTGCAGCCGCACGACCCGGCCCACGCCCGCCATCACGGACGGCTCTACCTGATGTTCGAGCGCGGCTTCGATGCGATGCTCGGTGCGTACCGGCGCGGGCTCGATCACGTGCTCGATCACCAGTTCCTGACGCTGTGCGTGTTCCTGCTGACCGTGGCCACCACGGTGGTGCTGTTCGTGATCATCCCGAAGGGCTTCTTCCCCCAGCAGGACACCGGCTTCGTGTTCGGCACCGCGGAGTCCGCGCAGGATGCATCATTCAAGTCGATGAATGCGCGCATGGTGGCGCTGGCGGATGTGGTGCGCAGCGACCCCGACATCTCGGCCGTCGGCATGACAGGCGGGCAGAACACGGTCAACACTGGCAACTTCTTCATCGCGCTGCGCCCGAAGGAGGAAGGCCGCACGGCCACGGCCGACGAGATCATCGCGCGGCTGCGACCGAAGCTGGCCAAGGTGGAGGGCGCCAACCTGTTCCTGCAAGCCGGACAGGACATCAACGTTGGCGGACGGCTGTCGCGCACGCAGTACCAGTACACGCTCACCGACGCCAATCTCGCCGAACTCAACGACTGGGCGCCGCGCGTCCTGGAGCGGTTCCGCCAATTGCCGCAACTGGCCGACGTAGCGTCCGACCAGCAAAACTCCGCAGCCGCGGCCATGCTGACGATCGACCGCGCGCGCGCGTCGAGCTTCGGCATCACGCCGGCGCTGATCGACGCCACGATCTACGACGCGATCGGCCAGCGCCAGGTGGCACAGTACTTCACGCAGATCAACAGCTACCACGTGGTCCTCGAAGCCACGCCGCAACTGCAGGACGACCCACGCCTGTTCGACAAGCTCTACCTGACGTCCCCGATCACCGGCGAGCAGGTGCCGCTCTCGTCGTTCGTGAAGATCGACACGAACCGCACGGCCTACCTGTCGATCGGCCACCAGGGGCAGTTCCCGGCCGTGACCATCTCGTTCAACCTGGCGCAGGGCGCGTCGCTGGGCGATGCCGTGGAGGCCATCAACAAGGCCCTGGCCGGCATGGGGCGGCCACGCACGCTGGGCGGCGCGTTCCAGGGTACCGCGCAGGCATTCGGCGCGTCGCTGGCTTCGCAGCCCTACCTGATCGCCGCCGCGCTGATCGCGGTGTACATCGTGCTGGGGCTGCTCTACGAGAGCTATATCCACCCGCTGACGATTCTTTCGACGCTGCCATCCGCCGGCGTCGGCGCGCTGCTGGTGCTGATGCTGGGTGGCTACGACTTCACCGTGATCGCGCTGATCGGCATCATCCTGCTGATCGGCATCGTCAAGAAGAACGGCATCATGATGGTCGACTTCGCGCTGGTGGCCGAGCGCGAGCGCGGCATGTCTCCGCGCGACGCGATCTACGAGGCGTGTCTGCTGCGCTTCCGCCCGATCATGATGACCACGATGTGCGCGCTGCTGGCGGGGCTGCCGCTTATGCTCGGGCACGGCGCGGGGTCCGAACTGCGTCGGCCGCTGGGCTACGCGATGGTCGGCGGGCTGGTGGTATCGCAGATGCTCACGCTGTTCAGCACGCCGGTGGTCTATCTCTACCTGGATCGCGCGCACTACTGGTACGTGCGCCGCAAGGCCGCGCGCGGCGGCAAGCCGCCACCCACGCAACAGACACCGCACGGCAAGACGCACGAGTACATGGGTGGCGAAGGCGAGTGACGGCCTTTCGGCCCGAGAAACGCCAGAACCATTCTGATGGCGTCTCTACGTCACCTCGATGAGGCCGCTCATGTTCTCGTGCCCCGACCCGCAGAAGATGTCGCACAGGAAGCCATAGCTGCCGGGCTTGCCCGCCGTCAGCGTCACCTTGATCGCCTGGCCAGGCGGCAGGTCCGCACGGACGTCGAAGTCGGGCGCGGAAAATCCCATCACCACGTCTTCCGCCGTGATCGACAGCACCACGGTCTCACCCGCCTTGAGCTTCACGCGATCGGGGATGAACACGAAGCGCCGCGCGCGCATCGGGATCACGCGCGGCGCCGCGGCATCACTCCGGCTCACCACCGACACCACGGGCACCACCGCGGCGGCCAGCATCCAGCCCAGCAGCGTGCGACGGCTTGCATTGGCTGTGCTCATGCCTTGCTCCCGTTAACGGAGACCTCGGCCAGCTGGAATCCGTCAGGCGACGGTGTCGCCGTCACCTGACGCCAGCCCAGACCCTGATACGGATGCGCGGCATCCCACGGTATGGGCAAACGCTTCGGCTGCGACCCCGCGACCGGCAGCGGAAACATCAGCGAGCGCGCCGCATGGTGCGCGATGTGGCCGGTCATATGGTGATGCTCCTGGTGGATATGGCCGTAGAACACCGTGACGTTGCGGTACGGCATCAGGATGTCGATGACCTGCGCGCCGTCGCGCGTGGCCCAATCCCACTGTGGATAGAGATCGAACAGCGGCCGGTGCGTGAACACCACGATGCGCGCGTCGCGCGACTGCTTCGCCAGGTCGTCGGCCAGCCACTTGCGCTGCGCCTCGCCCACCATGCCGGCCGGATCGGACACGTTGTCGAGCACGATGGCGTGCAGGCCCTTGTGATCGAAGGTGTAGTGCGTGGGCCCGAACAGCTCGCGGAATGCCTCGCCCGCGTCCAGGCTGGCATCGTGCTCGCCCGGCATCAGGTGCACCGCGCCCGCACGCAGCGGCGCGATGATGTCGCGTACCTCCGTCATGCGGCGGCGGCGCTCGGCCGGATCGTCGGTGGAATGCGTCAGGTCGCCCGTGAACATGATGAAATCGGGCTGGCTCGGCAATGCGTTGACGGCCGCCACGGCCTTGGGCAACGTGCCGCGCGCGTCCGGATTCGGCGGCCCTTCGAACCCCCAGTGCGAATCGGACAATTGCACGAACACAAAGTCCTCGTCACGCCCCGCCGCCCAGCCGGGCAGCGCCGATGCGACCACGGCACCGCCTGCCGCGCCCGCCAGGCGCAATATGTCGCGCCGACTCCAGTTTCCGTGCATGACAGCCTCCTTCGTTCTGTGGGTGGTGACTGTCATACCGGAGGCGCCCGGCGTTTATTCCCGGGACCGTGGGATTCTGATGCACCACTGCCGTGCCACCACACAGGAGTGGTGAGAACACCATTGGCGCCGGACAAGCGCCGGGAATAGAATCGGCCCAGCGCCGGTATAACGGGGGAGACGCACTCATGCCGCTATGCCATTTCGACCAGCCGACACGCAAGGACTGACTTGGACGCCGCCAACACGCGCCGCCGCTTCGACGACCTGGTGCTGCCGCATCTGGACGCCGCCTACAACCTCGCCCGCTGGTTATGCGGCAATTCGGGCGATGCCGATGACGTGGTGCAGGAAGCATTCCTGCGCGCGTTCCGGCTGTTCGGCAGTTTCCGCGGCGACCAGCCCCGGCCGTGGCTGCTGGCCATCGTGCGCAACACGTGGTTCACCACGTGGCAGAAGCGCAAGGCGGCTGCCGAGGTGGAGTACGACGAAGCCGCGCCACCGGGTGAGCTGCCCGACTGGCATGGCGGGCCCGGCGACCCGGAACAGTGGCTGGTGCGCGAGGAGGATGTGCGACTGGTGCATGCCGCGCTGGAGCGACTGCCGGTCGTGTTTCGGGAGGTTCTGGTGCTGCGCGAACTGGAGGAACTGCATTACCGCGACATCGCACGCATCGCCGATATTCCGGTCGGCACCGTGATGTCGCGGCTGGCACGTGGCAGGCGAATGCTGGCCGCCACCGTCGTGGCCTTGCGCGACGAAGGCGCGGTACGGCTGGCCCATCCCGACGCCCCCAACACCGCCAACGCCCCGGCCGATATCGTTCAACCCGCAGGAGGCACCCGCCATGGACTGCAATGACGCCCGCAACCTGCTGCAGGCCTGCGCCGATGGCGAAGCCGGCGCGGCCGACAGCGTGCGCCTGGAACGCCACCTCGAAGATTGCGAGTCGTGCGTCGACAGCCTGCGTAACCTGCAGGCGCTGCGCGCGGCCACCCGTCATGGCGCGGCCTATCATCGCGCGCCAGCCGATCTGCGCGCGCGCATCGTGGCATCGCTACCCGCCCCCGCAGAACCCGGATTTGCCGACTCTGGCGCCGCCGAGCCCGCGGGCTGGCGCAGTTGGTTCACATGGTCGCCCGCCGCCAACGCCGCACTGGCCACGATCACGGCTGCGGCCGTGGGACTGAGCCTGTTCCAGTTCAATCAGCAGCCGTCAGAGGGCGACCTGACCGCGAACGCGATTGTCGCCAGCCACGTGCGTGGCCTGATCTCGAATCGCGCGATCGACGTCGTGTCGTCGGACCAGCACACCGTCAAACCCTGGTTCAACGGCCGCATCGACTACGCGCCCGACGTGCGCGACCTGGGCGCGGCGGGATTCCCGCTGGTAGGCGGACGGCTCGACTACGTCGATGGTCAGCGCGTGGCGGTCATCGTCTACCGGCGCAACCAGCATCCGATCGACGTGTTCGTCATACCGGGCAATAACTCGGGGTCACTGGGGGAACGGGAACGCCAGGGCTACCAGATCGAAACCTGGGGCGCGCACGGCATGCGCTACTGGGCCGTGACCGATGCCTCGGCCGGCGACCTGCGCGCTTTCGTGCAGGCGTGGAGGAATGCGGAAGGGGGAGTGGAACGCTAGGAGCCGTGGGATTGCTCGTGTTGCTGCCCTCGCTCCCATTTGTGGGAGCGGGGGCAGCAAACCCACCTTAACGCAAACACGCAAACGCGCAAACGCGCAAACGCTCAGGTCAGCACAAACGGCATCTGACGCTGACGCTTGCCCGTCAGCCGGAACAGCGCGTTGGCGATCGCCGGCGAGATCGCCGGAACGCCCGGCTCGCCGAGCCCGGTCGGGTTGTCGTTCGACGGCACGAAGAACACGTCCACCACCGGCGCATCAGTAATGCGGGGAGGCGGATAGTCGGGGAAGTTGCTGTTCTTCACCACGCCGTTCTCGATCTCGATCGCAAACCCGGGCTTGGTCATCGAAATGCCGAACACGCAGCCGCCCTGGACCTGGGCTTCCGCGGTCAGCGGGTTGACCACGCGGTTGGCATGCACACCCGCCGTGACGCGGTGCACCTTCGGCTGGCCCTTCTCGATCGACACGTCGACCACGTACGCCACCACCGAGCCGAACGATTCATGCACGGCCACGCCCCAGGCGTGTCCCTTGGGCAACTTCTTCTTGCCGTAGCCCGACTTGTCCACGGCAAGCTGGAGCGCCGCGCGATGGCGTGCGTGCGCCTTCTCGTCGAGCCGCGCCATGCGCCATGCCACGGGGTCCTGCTTGGCGGCAGTGGCCATTTCGTCAGCCAGCGTTTCCTTGACGAACGCCGTGTGCGTGTTGCCCACGGAGCGCCACCAGAGTACGGGCACGTCGGTCTTCGGGTGATGCACGTTCAGCTGCAGCGGCAGGCCGTAGTCGTTCTCGATGATGCCCTCGACCATGGTCGCATCGACGCCGTTCTTGACCATCATCGGCTCGAACGGCGTGCCGGTGATGATCGACTGGCCGACGATCGTATGCTGCCAGCCCACCACCTTGCCTTGCGCGTCCACGCCGACGCGTGCGCGGTGCACGTGCAGCGGACGGTAGTAGCCACCCTTGATGTCGTCCTCACGGCTCCACATCACCTTGAGCGGTTCGGTGTGGCCAGCGGCGATCCAGCTACGCATCACGTTGGCCGACTCCACCAGATAGTCGGAAGTCGGTACGGCACGGCGTCCGAAGCCGCCACCTGCCATCATCGTATTGAGCGTGACCTTGTCCGGCGTGAGCCCCAGCGTGCGCGCGATCGCGGCCTGGTCGATGGTCTGGAACTGCGAGCCCACCCACACCTTGACGGCCGTGGCCTTGTTCGCGGCGATCTCGGCCTGCATCGTGCAGTTCAACGGTTCCATCGGCGCATGGGCCAGGTACGGCACACGGTACTCGGCCTCGATCACCTTCGCGGCACCGGACAGCGCCGTGTCGATGTTGCCGCCTTCCAGCGCCCTGGCCACGGTGCCCGGCTGCGCGGCCAGCTTGCTGTACTCGTCGAACAGCGCCGCCGAACTGACCTTCGAGCCTGCGTCTTCCCAGACGATTTCCAGTGCCTCGCGCGCAGTCTTGGCCGGCCAGTAGCCGTCGGCCACCACCGCCACGCCAGTGCCACCACGATCGACGGGCACCAGGAAGACATCGGCCACGCCCTTGATCTTGCGCGCCTTGTCCGCATTGAACGACTTGACCTTGCCACCGAAGCGCGGCGGATGGGCCACCACGGCCACCTTCATATCCTTGAGCTTCACGTCCAGGCCGAACACGCCATCGCCATGCAGCTTGGAAGCGGCATCCAGGCGCGGCGTCGGCTTGCCGACGATGCGGAACTGCGCCGGGTCCTTGAGCTTGACCTGCGCCGGCACCGGCTGCGCCATGGCGGCCTGCGCCAGTTCGCCATACGTGGCGCGGTTGGCGCCCGAAGTCACCACGCCGAGCGACGTGGCGCAGCTTGCCGGGTCCACCTTCCACTGCTGGGCCGCCGCGGCGATCAGCATCGCGCGCGCCCGCGCGCCCAGCTCGCGGTACTGTTCGAACGAATGATTGACCGCCGTGGAGCCGCCGGTCATCTGGATGCCGAACATCGGGTCCTTGTAAGGATCGCCTGCCGGCGCCAGCATGGCGCGCACGTTCTTCCAGTCGACGTCGAGTTCCTCGGCCAGCGCCATCGGCAGCGCGGTATGCACGCCCTGGCCAAATTCGAGCCGGTTCACGGCGACCGTCACCGTGTTGTCCGGCGCGATCTGCAGAAAGGCCTGCGGCGAGGAAGCCGGCTTGGCCGCACCCTGCGCATGGGCCGATTCCACGACGCTACCGATGCCGAGCGCCAGCCCGCCACCGGCCATGCCGGTCAGTTTGAGGAAGCCACGGCGCGTCAGCGGCGCCACGGCATCGCCAGTTTTCACTGCTTCGCCGCTGCCGCCGGCCAGTGCTTCAATCCCACGAATTCGCATGTTGGCTCCTCAGGCGATGGCGTGCGCTGCGTCCTTGATGGCCGCGCGAATCCGTTGATAGGTGCCACAGCGGCAGACGTTGCCGGCCATGGCCTGGTCGATGTCGGCGTCAGTCGGCCGTGGCTTGCTGCGCAGCAGACCCACCGCGCTCATGACCTGGCCGTTCTGGCAGTAGCCGCATTGCGCGACGTCGTGCTTGAGCCAGGCGGCCAGCACGGCGCGGCCGACTTTGTCGTCGCCCATCGCCTCGATCGTCGTGATCTTGCTGCCGGCGGTGCCGGAAATAGGCATCACGCAGCTACGCGTGGCCGTGCCGTTGATATGGACCGTGCAGGCGCCGCACGAGGCCATGCCGCAGCCGAACTTGGTGCCGGTCATGCCGAGGTTATCGCGCAGGGCCCACAGCAGCGGCGTGGACGGATCGGCGTCCACCTCCACGGTCTTGCCGTTGATGGTGAGGGAAGTCATCGGGGGAAACTCCTTGGGTGCATTGCCCAGTCGGTTGTTCGATCTACCGCCGGGCCTGGCGACGCGGGGGCTGGCCAGGCCGGCAGACCCGAGGAGCATAGTGCAAACGGAAAAAACTTGCGCAGCGCCGCTCACATCGGGCAGCGCGCACCGAAAGCGGGATTATTTCCCGGCGAGGAACAGATACAGCGCATTGAGATCGGTATCGTTCATCTTCGCGAACGCGCCGAACGGCATCACGCGGCTCACCTCGCTGCCATCGGGCCGTTTGCCGCTGCGCATCATGGCGACGAACTGTTCTGCCTGCGGATACGTCTTCATCGCGCCGGACGGGCGCAGGTCGGCGGCGGCCGGCCAGTCGGGCGGCGCCCCGGGAATGTTGCCGCCACGCAGCGTGGCGCCGTGGCATCCCTTGCAGGAATTGGCGACGTAGGCGCCGTACTGCGCATTCAAGGCAGCCGCGATCGGTGGCGACGGCGGCAGGCTGTGGTCGATCTTCTCGGCCGCATCCTTGACCACCCCTGCGCCGTACAGGCCCTGGATGAACCACGGCAGATGGATCTCGGCCGGCTGGCCGCCCCCGGCAGGAAGGCTGCGGACGTAGGCAACGAGCGCCCCGAAGTCGTTATCGGAAAGCCGGTTGTAGTCCTCGCTCGGCATGATCAGCAGCGGACGCCCGGAAGGCGCCACGCCATGACGGATCGCCAGATCCCAGTCACGTGGCTGATACTTCTCGATGTCGGGGTTGCCTCGCGTGATGTCGGGGGCACGCACGCGCAGGCCATTGGCTTCGTCAAACACCTGTTTGCCCGCGCCGTTGGCACCGTGGCAATCCATGCATCCGCGCGATTCGTAGAGATACTTGCCGTGGTCGACCGCCCCGGTATCCGTCGGGAAGGCCACCGGCTGCACGGACACGTCGATCTTGCGCACGAGCTTGCGCCCGCCCCACCAGTACGTGCTGCCCACCGCGATCACCACGAACACGATAAATGCGACCGCCGCTGAACTGGCAATCCGGTAGAAACGTTTGACGTCCATCGGTCCCCCCCCTCTGAAGCCGCCGGGCTGATTGGAGCGGCTGCGTGCCGGATGTTCCGTGCGGGATGGTACAGACGAACCGAGATGGTGGCGAGTGGGGGGAAGTTGCTCCCCTCTTCCAATGATGGAAAAGATGGGAAAGGGGAGCGCTTCAGCGGGAAGGTCTGCTCACCCCGCCCGCTTACCCGGCCCGCTTACCCCGCCCGCTCACCCGGCCAGCCCGGCCGGCGCCCGGTCGATGAAGCCGGTCATGCCATTTAGCCGCCCATCGGCCGAAACCGTCGCGAAGTCGGTGCCGACCACCAGCGCGGCTTCGCCGGCTGGGCCCAGCTCCCAGGTGAAGCGCATGTGCTCGCCATGCGCATCCACGGGCGTGACGCGGCGGAACTGGAAGCCGGGGAAACGGGCTTGCACACCGGCGATCATCGCGTCGATGCCCGCGTGGCCCTCGCCACGCATCAGCGGGTCGACGTAGACCGCCGACTCGGTCCAGGCGCGGCCAATCAGGTCGCGGCGACGGGCTGCGTCGGTTTCGTTCCAGGCGGCGAGATAGCGGTCGGCCAGATCGGTCAGGGCGACGTTGGCGATGTTGGCGGCGATTTCGGTCATGTTGCGCTCCTTGATGTCTGCGGGTTGTGATGCGGTATGTCTGCATGATCGTCGCCCGCCCGAAGCGGCGCGATTACGCATGAGGTAATCGCCGCAATTCGCGCCCATACCAAACTTCTGCCGCGAACGCCACCCCTAACAAAGCCTCGGCAATCCCTCTTTATTGCCGCTTGGATTCCACCCGGCGGGAATAAAGTGCGCCATACGCTGGGCAGGGTCCGACCATCGCACCCACACCGGCAACGCCCGGCGCCTGCGCCCCCGGATAGCGAGAAAGATGACGCCTGAGACGGTCGCGACCCGTTCCACCCTCCCGATACCTGTGCCGGCTGCCCGCTGGGGCCTGCTGCTGGCCGCCGTGGGCTACTTCGCGCTGGCGACAGCGGGGATCTGGCTGGGCCGGCAGCCCGGCACCGGCGCCATGCTGTGGATGGGCAACGCCTTCGGGCTGGGCCTTCTGCTGCACCGCCCCCGACAGGAGGCGCCGGCACTGCTCGCGTCGATGCTGGCAGCAGACGTCGTCGCCAACCTGCTGGCCCACCACACTGCTGGCGTGGCGCTGCTGCTGGCCGGGGCGAACCTGCTCGAGATTGGCGGGATGGCCATGCTGCTGCGGCTGATGTCCAGCAGTGGCACCCTGGCACGCACCGGACCGCTGGCCACCTTCGCGCTCAAGCTCGGCGTGGCGGCCACGCTCGGGCCGGCCATCAGCGGCGTGCCCGGCGCCGCCGTGCTGGCCACCGCATACGGCACCCAGTTTCCGCGCGTGTGGTGGGCGTGGTGGAACGCCGGCGCCATCGGCATGGTGATGCTGCTGCCACTCATGGTGTCGATCTCGCGCGAGCGCGTGCAGGCCGCGCTGCGCCGCCCGATGCTGCTGCGCCTGATTGCACTGTTCGTGCTGTGCATGGCGATCGGCACGGGCGCGATCCTGGCCGGCCACGAGCCGTTCGTCGTGATGTCCCTGCCGTTGGTCATCGTGGCACTGGCCAGCAATCCGTTCGCCACGGCGCTGCTGACGCTGGTCTCGGCGCTGGCTCTGGAGAGCATCGCGCATCTGGGTGGCATGCAGTTCCTGGTCTCGCGTACCACGCCGCTTTCAGGCGCGCTGATCCTGGTCTTCCCGATCTGCATCGCGTTCATGACCGAGCAGAACCGCAATGGCCGGGCCGAGCTGCGCAGTAGCGAACGCCGCTTCCGGCAGGCGCTCGAACATTCGGCCATCGGCATGGCATTGGTCGGCCTCGATGGCAAGTGGCAACTGGTCAATCGGGCGATGGTGGATCTGCTCGGCTACAGCGCCGAGGAACTGCGCGACCTGCCGTTCCAGGTCATGACCCACCCCGAGGATCTCGCCGCCGACCTGAGCCAGCTCGACCGGCTGCTGGCGGGCGAGATCGACGCATACCGGCTCGAGAAACGTTACCGGCATAAGCAGGGCCACTACCTGTGGGCGCTGCTGGCGGTCTCCCTGGTGCGCGACGAGCACTCGGGCGAGCCCCGGCATTTCATCGCCCAGATCGAGGACATTCACACGCGCAAGCTGGCCCAGGAACAGCTCGAGGCACAGACCCGCCGCACACAGCTCGCCGTCGAGGCCGGTGGCGTAGGCATCTGGGAATGGGACTTCAACACGGCGGCCATCACGTGGGACGCACGCATGTATGCGCTGCACGGCACGGATATGGAACTCGGGCCGCCTTCGCTGGCCGAGTGGATCGCGAAGATCCATCCCGAGGATGTCAGCCGCGTCAGTTCGGAGATGCGCCAGGCCATCCGCGGCGCGCGCCGGTTCGATACCGAATACCGCATCGTTCGCCCTGCCGGCGAGACCCGGCATGTGCGCGCCATGGCCATGATCTCGCGCCACGAGGACGGCACCGCCCACTCGCTGGTCGGCACGAACTGGGACATCACTGAGCAACGCACGCTGACACGCGCGCTGTTCGAGGAAAAGGAACGGCTGCAGATCACGCTGCGCTCGATCGGCGACGCCGTGATCTGCACGGACCGCGTGATGCGCGTCACGTTCATGAACCCGATCGCCGAACAGCTTACGGGCTGGAGTCTGGATGCCGCGATGGGCCAGCCGCTCGATCAGGTGTTCCGCATCGTCGACGAGATCACCGGACTCACGATCCCGAGCCCGGTCGAGCAATGTCTGGAAACGCTGCGCCCAGCCTACCTGCAGGAAGGCGCGGTGCTGCAGAGCCTGACCGGCGAGCGGCACGACGTGCAGGACTCCGCCGCGCCGGTGCTGACCAACGATGGCGGCGTGCTTGGCGCGGTGCTCGTGTTCCAGGACATCACCTCGTCACGGGCGATGCAGCGCGAACTGGCCCACTCGGCCACCCACGACGCCCTGACCGGGCTGCCCAACCGGGCCTGGTTCGAAAAGCGCCTGCGCGAGGCGTGCGAGCAGGCGCGCTTGCATGGACACCGCACCGCGCTCTGCTTCATCGATCTGGACCGCTTCAAGATCGTCAACGACACAGCCGGCCACGGGGCCGGCGACGTGCTGCTGCGCGAGCTTGGCTACGTGATCCGCCACCATGTGCGCCCCGACGACCTGCTGGCGCGCCTGGGGGGCGACGAGTTCGCGTTGCTGCTCAAGGATTGCAGCATCGACCACGCCGAGCAGGTCTGCCAGAAGGTCATCAACGCGATCCGCGAGCGCCGCTTTCCGTGGGAAGGGCGCGTCTATGACGTGGGCGCCAGCATCGGCATTGCCGCGATCGACGCCGACGCGCCACCGGTCAGCGAACTGATGAGCCGTGCCGACGTGGCCTGCTACGCCGCCAAGGCAGCCGGCCGCAACCGCGTGTCGGTCTACCGCCGCGACGAAAGCGATGCCAGACGCCACCATCGCGAACTCGAGGTGGCGGCGGGCATTCACTCGGCGCTGGAGGCTAACCGCTTCCGCCTGTACGTGCAGGAAATCCAACCGCTGCAGCCCGAGATCGAGCACGCGCGCCACGTGGAGGTGCTGGTACGGATGGTCGACGAACAGGGCACCCTGATCATGCCCGGCGCGTTCATCCCCGCGGCAGAACGCTACGACCTGATGGGCCATGTCGACCGCTGGGTGATCCGCAACGTGCTCCACCAGTTCGGCGAACGGCTGGCGCGGGTGCCGGATCTGGTGGTGTCGATCAACCTGTCCGCCAACTCGCTCGGGGAACCCTTCCTGCTGCCATTCCTGCACAGCACGCTGGAAGATTCGATGCTGCCCGCAGCGCGCCTGGTGCTGGAGATCACCGAAACCGCGCTGATCCACAACATGACCGCCGCCAGCCGCCTGCTGAAGGAGATGCGCCACGCGGGCTGCACCGTGGCGCTGGACGACTTCGGCTCGGGGCTGTCGTCGTTCGCGTACCTGAAGCAGTTCCCGGTGGACTACCTGAAGATCGACGGCAGCTTCATCCGCAACCTGGCCGACAACGTGGTGGATCGCGAGATCGTCAGCTCGATCAACGACATCGGCCACCGGCTCGGCGTGCGCACGGTGGCCGAATGGGTCGAGGACGAAACCACGCTGCGCGTGCTGCGCGCGATTGGCGTCGACTACGCACAGGGCTACGCTATCGGTCGCCCCATGCCGATAGAGATTTTCCTGGAGATCTGCGAGAACGCGGACGCCTGACGAGCCTGCGTCTCGCCCGGGTGCCCTCCACGGCACTCTCGGCACCTCCCCTCCCCTTACGCCGTTCGGAAATCCGAACGGCGTTTTTGCTTCCGCATCCGGATTTCCGAACGGCGCGTACGCATCACTCAGAAAATCCCTTTGTATTCATCCACTTACATCTGTATCCAGATGCAACCGGGCTGGCACGGCTCGTGCGATTTAGGCGCCGCCGTAGGGCACACAAGCGCGGCCGCGCCATCCCCAAGAGGAAACACGCGGGGGCCGCCACAGTACAAAGGAGGATGTACCCACGATGACAAAACGACTGCCAACCCTGATCTTCGTCGCGATGCTGCTAGGCGTGCTCGTCGGCGCTGCCGTGCACAACATGTCGCCGGACGCCGCAACCGCGAAGTCGATCGCCGATCACCTGTCGATCCTGACCGACGTGTTCCTGCGGATGATCAAGATGATCATCGGCCCGCTGGTGTTCGCCACACTGGTTTCCGGCATTGCCAGCATGGGCGACGGCAAGACCGTCGGCCGCATCGGCCTGAAGGCGATGGCCTGGTTCATGGCCGCGTCGATCACGTCGCTGCTGCTGGGCCTGCTGATGGCCAACCTGCTGGCCCCGGGCCACGGCATGAACCTGCCGCTGCCGGCCGCCGACGCCGCGTCGAACCTGAAGACCGGCGCGCTGAACCTGCGCGACTTCATCGCCCACATGTTCCCGAAGAGCTTCGTGGAAGCGATGGCCACCAACGAAGTGCTGCAGATCGTGGTGTTCTCGCTGTTCTTCGGCTTCGCGCTGGGTACCCTCAAGGACGGCGTGGGCAAGCCCGTGCTGGCCGGTATCGATGGCCTGGGCCACATCATGCTCAAGGTCACCAACTACGTGATGGCCTTCGCGCCGCTGGGCGTGTTCGGCGCCGTCTCCGCCGTGATCTCGGCACAGGGCCTGGGCGTGCTGGTGGTCTACGCCAAGCTGCTGGGCAGCGTGTACGCAGCGCTGGCGCTGCTGTGGCTGGCACTGATCGCGGGTGGCTACTTCTTCCTGGGTCGTGACGTCTTCCGCCTGATGCGCACGCTGCGCGCGCCGCTGATGATCGGCTTCGCCACGGCCAGCAGCGAATCGGCCTACCCGAAGGTGATCGACCAGCTGACGCGCTTCGGCGTCAAGCCGCGCATCACGAACTTCGTGCTGCCGCTGGGCTACTCGTTCAACCTTGACGGCTCGATCATGTACACCTCCTTTGCCGCCCTGTTCGTGGCGCAGGTGTATGGGATCCAGCTTTCGCTGACCCAGCAGATCACCATGCTGCTGGTGCTGCTGGTCACCAGCAAGGGCATCGCCGGCGTGCCGCGCGCCTCGCTGGTGGTGGTAGCCGCCGTTCTGCCGATGTTCGGCCTGCCCGAAGCCGGCATCCTGCTCGTCCTCGGTATCGACCATATCCTCGATATGGGCCGGACCGTGACCAATGTGCTTGGCAATGCCATTGCCACGACCGTCGTCGCCAAAAGCGAAGGCGCGATCGGCGCGCCGGAACTCTCCGAGGAGGCAGACACCTCCGAGGACAGCAATGCCGGCCTGACACCCGCTCAGGTCCTGGCGAGCAAGTAGGTTATTGCTCCCAGGCGTGCCAGGGCCCGGTTGCCGATCAGGTAACCGGGCCTTTTTGCTTTTTGGCGGCTGTAACGCCGGGTGTGGTAAAACGTCGCCTTGCCGATGGCTCGCATCACCCGAATGCGTGAAAGCATTCGATAAATGCCTCATACAGCACTCATTGGCGCCCGTATCACCGATTCCGCATGATTGCCCCCCTTGAATCCATCCCCGTTCCCGGCCAGTCCGAGGGCGGCGGTATGCCCTCGCCATGGCGTCGCGTCGCGCCGTTCGTCGCCCTGCTCGCGCTGGCCGCCCTGGTCACGCTGGCCGGGTGGCTCGGCTATCGCTATACGTACGACACCGCGCTGGCCCGCCAGGCCGAGCGCGGCCAGGTGCAGCTGCGGCTCTACGCCCAGGCGCTGGAAAGCGAACTGGCGCGCTACGACTACGTGCCGAGCCTGCTGTCGCTGGACGCGCGGATCGACGGGCTGCTGCGCGAGCCGGGCGATCCCGCACGCGTGGCGCAGGCCAATGCCTATCTGGCATCGCTGAACATCCGCGCCGGCACGCGCGTGGTCTATGTGCTCGACGCCCACGGCAAGGTGCTGGCAACGAGCAACTACCAGCGCCCCGACAGCTACCTGGGCGAAGACCTGAGCTTCCGCCCCTATTTCCGCACGGCCATCGACGGCCAGCTCGGGCGCTTCTACGGCGTGGGCACCACGCGCAGCGAATCCGGCTACTACCTGTCCGCGCCGCTCGGCGACCGTGACCGGCCTCAGGGCGTGGCCGTGGTCAAGATCGGCCTCGAACCGCTGGAGAACCGCTGGCAGGGCAACGACAGCCAGATGCTGCTGGCCGACGAGAATGGCGTGGTGATCCTGGCCTCCGACCCGTCATGGAAGCTGGCCGCCCTGCGGCCGCTCTCCGCCGACCAACGCGCGAAGCTGGACCGCAGCCTGCAGTACAACCGCGCGCCGTTGCCGCAACTGGAACTGTCCAAAGTCCGCGCGCTCGGCAGCGGCCCGGCCGAGGGCGGCGACGCGCTGATGCGTCTGCGCCAGGGCCCGCCAATGCTGGCCCAGCATCTGGCGCTGGCGGGCACGGACTGGAATCTCACCCTGCTCACCAACACCTCCCAGGCACGCGTGGCCGCGCTCAACAGTGCCGCGCTGGCCGGCGTGCTGGCGGCCTTCGTGCTGCTGCTTGCCGCTGCATGGAACGTGCGGCGGCGCATCATCAGCGAGCGACTGGCCGCGCGCGCCGCGCTGGAAGCGGCCAACAGCGAACTCGAGCGCAAGGTGGCCGAGCGCACCGCCGATCTGTCCGCCAGCAACCAGCAGCTTCACGCCGAAGTGGCCGAACGGATCCGCACCGAGACGGTGTTGCGACAGGCCCAGGACGGCCTGATGCAGGCGGGCAAGCTCGCCGCTGTAGGCCAGATGTCGGCCGGCATCGCGCACGAACTGAACCAGCCTTTGACCGCGCTGCGCACACTGTCCGGCAACACGGGCAAGTTCCTGGAGCGCGGCGACTACGAGACAGTGCAGCACAACCTGGACAAGATCGTCGGACTGGTGGAGCGGATGGGTCGCATCACGGGCGCGCTCAAGTCGTTCGCCCGCAATCCGTCGGCAAGCCAGCGCAGCGTGGCGCATCTGGGCGACGCGGTCGAAAACGCGCTGTTCCTGCTGGAAACGCGTGTGACGGCCGTGGCGCCGCGCATCGAGCGCCAGATCGACCCGCACCTGGCCGTGGCCTGCGATCCGAACCGCCTCGAACAGGTGCTGGTCAACCTGATCGGCAATGCGCTCGACGCGCTGCGCGATCGCCCCGATCCCCTGCTGTCGTTGCACGCCTACGAGACCGGCGAAAACGGTGGCATGGTGCATCTGACGGTGCGGGACAACGGCCCGGGCCTCTCCGAAGCCGCGTTCGCGAAGCTGTTCGAACCGTTCTTCACCACCAAACCCGCGGGCGAAGGGCTCGGCCTTGGACTCACCCTGTCCGCCGGCATCCTCAACGAGAACGGCGGCAACCTGAGCGCGATCAATCACCCCGATGGCGGCGCCTGCTTCACGCTGGCACTGCCGCAGGCGCGCGAGACACTTCGCCATGTCCGCTAACCCGATCGAAGCGCCCCTGAACGCCGAGGCAACGAGCCCCGTGCTGACCGTGCTCATTGTCGAGGACGACGCCGACGTGCGGCTCGGCTGCGAACAGGCGCTGCGCCTCGAAGGCATTGCCACACGCGCGGTAGGCAGCGCCGAAGCCGCGCTGCGTGAGGTCGATACCGGCTACGCGGGCATTGTCGTCAGCGATATCAACCTACCGGGATCGGACGGCATGGCGCTGCTGCGCGAACTCGCGTCGCGCGATGCCGCGCTGCCCGTCATCATGATCACCGGCCATGGCGATATCACGCTGGCCGTGCAGGCCATGAAACAGGGCGCCTACGATTTCATCGAGAAGCCGTTCTCGCCCGAACGGCTCGTGGCCACTTGCCGGCGCGCGCTGGAGAAGCGTCGCCTGGCACTCGAGGTGGCAGACCTGCGAGCCCGGCTGGCGGGGCAGGAATCGCTCTCCGCGCGCCTGATCGGTCATTCGCCCGCCATCGAGCGCCTGCGCCAGATGATCACCGGCCTCGGCAACACGACCGCGAGCGTGCTGATTCATGGTGAGACCGGCACCGGCAAGGAACTGGTGGCACGCTGCCTGCACGAAGCCAGCGCGCGGCGGGCGCGGCATTTCGTGCCGATCAATTGCGGCGGGCTGCCCGAGCAACTGTTCGAATCCGAGATCTTCGGCCATGAGGCCGGCGCGTTCACGGGTGCGGCCAAACGCCGCATCGGCAAGATCGAACACGCTGAAGGCGGCACGCTGTTTCTCGACGAAATCGAGAGCATGCCGATGCAGATGCAGATCAAGCTGCTGCGCGTGTTGCAGGAGCGTGTGGTGGAGCGGCTGGGCTCGAATCAAGCGGTGCAGGTCAACACGCGCGTGGTGGCGGCCACCAAGGCCGATCTGCGCGCGGCGGCCGAATTGGGCCAGTTCCGCGCCGATCTCTATTACCGTCTCAATGTCGTCACGCTTGAGCTTCCGCCGTTGCGAGAGCGCCGGGAAGACATCCCGCTGCTGTTCGAGCACTTCGTCGCGCAGGCCGCGCTGCGATTCGAACGCGAGGCGATACCGCCCACGCCAGCCGAGATGGCCGGATTGATGGCCTACCCGTGGCCCGGCAACGTGCGCGAGTTGCGCAACCTGGCCGAGCGCCACGTGCTGGGGCTGGGATGCCGGCCAGGAGAAGGCGGACACGATATGGCGCCACCCGCGGCCTTGCCGCTGGCGCAGGCGGTAGAACAGTTCGAACGTGCACTGATAGCAGACGCGCTGCGCCGCCATGATGGAAATCTGACACGCGCCGGCGAGTCGCTCGGCATTGCCAAGACCACTCTTTTCGACAAGGTCCGCAAGTACGGACTTTCGTCATGAGAATGTGGCAACTTACAAAATGCCGTTTTGATGGGAACTGGCGACCACGCGGGGAGTCTCTGCAATCGTCATGTGAAGAACGTCTGATACATATCGCAACATGATCTTTGCACTCACCTGTCCACGCGATCCGCGCAGCGTACGTTAAACGACAAAAGTGTGACGTCAGTCATGACTCTGGCTGTGACGAGTGCGTATCAAGGGGCCATACTAGTGACGTTTTCGCAGAGATGCGATTTGATGGTGTAGACAGGTACCAGGCAGCACAAGACTGCAGGCACCGAAAACGTGCACGGCATCCTGTAGCCGTTGTCATGTCACGTAGCAAATGCAAAAGCAACAAAGACCAGCCGGGGAGCGGGTCGCACGCATCAGGGTCAGTAAAAATTCGACAGCCCGGTATTTAACCGGCGTGGCGTGTCCGAAGGCGCCACGGCGTGCGCGTTGCGCGCCGAGCTGCTGATCGATACTACGGGTGATTGGATGAAACTGGATCCAGAACTGGCTGAAAAGCCATACTACAGCACGCGCACCGCAGCAAAACTCCTGAACGTCTCGTTGGGCACCGTCCAGAAGATGGTCGAACGGGGTGAGCTTGGCGCCTGGAAAACCAACGGCGGCCACCGCCGTATCCACAAGGAAACGGTGCACCGCTTGCTCGCCAGCCGGTCCGTGCCAGACGCGGCGATGGAGCACGACCTCGATCTGCTGGTCTTCCATCCGAACCATGTGGAAGCGCAACGCATCAGCGCGCAGCTTGGCAAATGGTCGTTGCCGCTCAAAAGCCAGGTGCTCGAGGACGTGGTGGACACGGTGATCACATCGGTCGATTCACGTCCGCGCGTGGTGCTTTACTACGTTGAAGAACTCAATGACGCGCAATCGGCGACGATCGAGAAGCTGCAGAATTTCTTCTCGCGCCAGCACGTGGTCTTCGCGGTAATCACGAACCGCCAGGCCTACGACGGCGTGGCTGACGCGCTCCAGCAATGGGGCATCATGGTGTTCCTCAAGACACCGTCGCTGGAAGAGATCAAGGGATTTCTGCGCGCCCAACTGATGATGGGGCGCGTGGGCGCCTGACCCGCCTGATTCCCGATACGACAACGGCCCGGACACAAGTCCGGGCCGTTGTGCCATTGGGCGCGCCAATTGTCACGGCATGCGCCTGGCGTTGGCGATGCCTCACGCCAGGGCGACGGCCTTCCCGGGAACATCGCTCATCGCACCGGGTATGGCGATATCCGGCTTCATCATCCATCCGTAGAGATCGCGCGGATCTGGCGGCAAGGCCACAAGCTCGATGAACTGGCCCGCGTGATGCGCGATGGCCGCCGCATGGAGCCAGCGAAGCGCCGAGTAGTCTTCCAGCGCGAAACCGACAGAATCGAAGATCGTCACGTCATCCGCACTGGCACGCCCCGGCACCGCGCCCGACAACACTTGCCACAGCTCACTGACCGGTGCCTCCGGCCACTGCTGGATCTCTCCTTCGATGCGCGACTGCGGCGCGTACTCCACCATGATCCGCGCGCGATGCAGGATGTCGACGTGCAGCTCGGTTTTGCCCGGGCAATCCCCCCCCACGGCGTTGAGATGCATCCCCGGCCGGATCATGTCCGGTGTCAGGATCGTTGCGCGGGTCTTGTCCGCCGTTACCGTGGTGACGATATCGGCACCGTCGAGCGCCTCTCGCACCGAACGTGTCGGCACGATGCTCAGCCCCGGCACAGCCGCGAGGTTGCGCATCAGCCGTGCGGTGGCATGCGAGTCGATGTCGAAGGCGCGTACCGTCTCGATACCGAGGCCTGCATGGAAGGCCAGCGACTGGAATTCGGCCTGGGCGCCGTTGCCGATCAACGCCATGGTCCGCACGCCGGGCCGCGCCATGGCGCGCGCGGCGAGCACCGATGTCGCCGCGGTGCGCAAGGCCGTGGCCAGCGTGAGATCGGCCAGCAGCAACGGGAATCCGGTCTCCACTTCGGCCAGCATGCCGCACGCCATCACCGTTGGCAGCGCGTGTCGCGCGTTGCGCGGATGTCCGTTGACGTACTTGAACGCGAACTGGACGCCATCGCTGACAGGCATCAGCTCTATCACGCCCACCGATGAATGGCTGGCCAGCCGTGCCGACTTCTCGAACGCATCCCAGCGCAGGAAATCCTGCCGCACACAGTCCGCCATCTGCATGATGGCCACCGGGACACCGATGCGCCGCACCAGCGCCGCAACGTCACCGGCATCCAGGAATCGCGTCATCCCGGTTTCTTTCAGTGCGTGCTTCATGCTCGACTCCTTTCATGCCGCGACCGCACGCCGCACGGACGTGCTGACGCGGTCCAGACGCAACGTCATGCAATACGCACCACCGCCCGACATCATGTACGGCGACAGATCCACCTCGAGCACCCGATAGCCGCGACTGCCCAGCTCGGTACGCAGATGCGGCGTGGTGCGCGTCATCACGACGGTGTCGCCGCGATTGACCGCGTTCACGCTGAAATGCCGCAGGTCGTCCTCGGTGGCCTCGATGCGCTGCGCGGCCGGAACGCGCGCGCGAATCTCGCGCAGCGCGGCAGGACTGAATGCGGGTGGGTAGTACAGGACTTCGCCACCGGCCAGGGGGCAGAAGCAGACGTCGAGGTGATAGCTCTGTTCGGTGGCAAGCTCCAGGGCCACGACTTCCTGACCGAAGTGACGCGCCATCGCATCGGCGGCTTCACGGGAGGAACGCGGTCCGAAGCCGGCCCAGAAGTGGCCACGCGACGCATCCCAGATGCAGTCGCCCGCGCCTTCCTGATAGCAACCCTCGGGCAGCGTCTCGACGCTGTCGATCAGGCCGCGCGCGCGCAGGTCTTCGAATATCGCGGCGAACGGCGCCTCCTCGCCACGCCGCTGCGGATAGCGAAAGCGCGCCAGCACTGCCTTGCCATCGAGCACGACCGCCGCGTTGGCCGGGAACACCATGTCGGGTTGACCCGGCGCGCCTTCCATGACTTCAACCTGAAATCCGGCCGTGCCGAGCGCTTCCCGCAGGGCGTCGAACGACGCCATCGCGTGCCGATGCATGCCACGCGGGTCGCGTGCCCACGCCCCGGGGTCCATCCAGGGATTGATGCTGTAGGAAACGTCGTAGAAGGTGGGGGCTACCAGGAGGATGGTCGGGCAGTCTGTCACGGTGGGGGCTCCTTGATTTCACTCTCGTGTTCGGTGAGTGAATTCTGGTGCCCTCGCACGTCAAAAAACAGCTAACAAACTGACCAGATTGCTATCCTTCGTAGCCGATATGCGAAGCAACTGTGCACAAAATGCCAGCGGAACAGCCGACCCCTGCTACACGGTGCGGCCAAGCGCCTTTATCGCCATCCCGCGCAACCGCTCACGCTGGGTTTCCTCGTGCAGCACGTGGCTGCTGGGCGCCATCAGGTCGCGCAGCGACACAATGCCGACCAGCCGCATCGTGGTCTCGTCCTCGACCACTGGCAGCCTGGCCACGCTGAGTTCGGCCATACGTCCGGCGGCGGCGCGACCGGTCTGTGCGGGCAACAGCACGGCCGGGCCGGCGTTCGGATTTGCGGCATCGGCAAGCAGATCGCCACAGGTCAGTCCGGCATCGTCGCCGGCATGTGCCGCGACAATTGCCGCGCGCTGGAGCATACCGATCACCCTGCCGTCCCGGAGCACCGGATAGGCGCGATGCGCAGCATGATCACCGAAGTATCGCGTAAGCGCCTCGGTGACCGGCAGGCTGGCGTCGATCGACACCACGTCCCGCGTCATTAGTTCGCCCACATGCGCGCGCTCCAGCGGATCGACGCCGTACTCGCGATAGATATGCAGCCCACGGCGCGCGATCTTCTCGGTCATGATCGAGCGCTTCATCGTCAGCACCGAGAAGCCGTAGGCCACGGCCGTCGTCAGCAGCAGCGGCAACAGCGCCTCGCTATCGTGCGTCAGGCCGAAGGCGAACACGATGGCCGTCAGCGGCGCGCCGAGCACGCTGCCAAGCACACCGGCCATGCAGACCAGCGCCCACAGGCCCGGCGATCCGCCCGGCAGCATCGGCGCCAGCACCACGCCAAGCCCCGCGCCAAGCATCAGCAACGGGGCCAGTACCCCGCCCGAGGTGCCCGAGCCGAGCGCGGCGATCCAGATCACCGCCTTGACGGCCAGCAGCGCCACCGCCGCTTCCACGAGCAGGCGGTTGTTGAGCAGGTCGCCGATCACGTCGTAGCCCACGCCGAGCGCGCGCGGCTCGAAATAGCCGCCGATCCCGACCACCAGGCCACCGATGGCCGGCCACCACATCCAGTGCAGGCGCAGATGGTCGAATGCATCCTCGGTGCGATACAGCGCGAGCGTGAGCCCAGCGCCAAGCACACCGCACAGCAGCCCCGCCAGCACGCATGACCCGAGCGCCAGCGTGCTGGCCGGCGCGGTCTGCAGCGGAAACAGCGGCCCCGCTTCGAACACGAACGGCCGCAGGAACCCGGCCACGGCGCAGGCCAGCGCCACGGGCAGCAGGCTGCGCGGGCGCAGTTCGAACAGCAGCAGTTCGATGGCCAGCAGGACGGCTGCCACGGGCGTGCCGAAGATCGCCGTCATGCCTGCGCAGGCACCGGATACGAGCAGCGTCTTGCGCTCGGCCGCCGTCAGGTGCAGGTACTGCGCCAGCAGCGAGGCGATCGAGCCGCCGGTCATGATGATCGGCCCTTCCGCCCCGAACGGGCCGCCGCTGCCGATCACGATGCCCGACGACAACGGCTTGAGCACCGCTACCTTCGGCGACATCTTGCTCTTGCCGAACAGCACCGCCTCGATCGCCTCTGGAATGCCGTGGCCGCGGATCTTGTCGCTGCCATAGCGCGCCATCAGGCCGACGATCAACCCGCCGATCGCAGGCACCACGATCACCCAGGGGCCCAGCGTGTGTCCAGCCGGCGAGCGATCGGCAAACGACAGCGTCTGGAAGAAGAACAGGTTGGTGAAGAAGTGGATCAGATTGACCAGCACATAGGCGGCGCCGGTGCTGATGGCACCGATGCCTAGCGCGATGGCAGCCAGCATGGGCAGGCGGCCATTGACGGCGTAGTCGCGTTTTTCGACGGTGTGAACTTCCGTATGCATGAGCGGGGGCGGCTTCTTTTCCGGCAGGATTACCGGCCGGCGGAATATATCACGCCATGATATATTGGCGGGCCTCGCTCCTGTAGCGTGGTACGCTGCGACGCGCCCCGCGCACAGCAAAAACGCCCCCGTTGCGCCCCCAACGCCCCAACCGCCCCCGCTTTCGATGCCAGCAGCATTCGACTTATCCACTTCCGTTGCCGGAACACGTGCGTGGTTACGCACTTTCGTCCCCATGCCCATCGCGGCGAGCCGCCGCGAGCGCATCAAGAGCTGCATCGGCGCGCTGATCGGCCTGTTCCTCACGGAATGGATCTGCCGCCACTTCCTGCAGGGCTTCAACCCGTGGTTCGTGGCGCCGATGGGCGCGTCGGCAGTGCTGCTGTTCGCCGTGCCGGCCAGTCCGCTGGCACAGCCGTGGTCGATCATCGGCGGCAACCTCGTGGCCGCCACGGTCGGCGTGGCCTGCGCGCGCTGGATTCCGGAGCCGGGGCTGGCCGCCGGCGTGGCCGTCGCGGTGGCCATCGCACTGATGTTCCAGCTTCGCTGCGTGCACCCGCCCAGCGGCGCAGTGGCGATCACCGCCGTGTTTGGCGGACCTGCCGTGCAGGCGCTCGGTTTCGGCTTCGTGGTGGCGCCGGTCGCGATCAACTCGGCGCTGCTGCTCCTGACGGCGCTGGCGTTCAATAACCTCATGCAGCGGCGCTATCCGCACCGGCCGCCCGAGCCGCCCTCGCAGCACCTGACCAAGGATGTGCCGCCCAGCCGGCGCGTGGGCTTCACACGCGCGGACCTGGATGCAGTGCTGGCTGCACGCGGTGAATTCCTGGACATCGAGGAAGACGATCTCGAGGCGATCCTGGTGGCCGCCGAACTGCGTGCCTACTCGCGCCGCTTCGGCGACGTGCGCTGCAGCGACATCATGTCGCGCGACGTCGTGGCCGTGCGCCCCGGCCAGCGCGCGGCCGATGCCGCCGCGCTGCTGGCGCGCCACCACATCAAGGCGCTACCTGTGGTGGACGGCAATCGCCGCCTGCTCGGTATCGTGACGCAGAGCGATTTCTTCCGCGCGCATCGTTCGAACTCGCGCCGTGCCAACGGCACCGTGCGCGATCTGATGACGCGCGTGGTGGTGACCGCGCATGTCGACCAGCCGATGGTGGAACTGGCGCACGCGTTCTCCGATGGCGGGCTGCACCATGTGCCCGTGGTCGATGGAGACCGGCACGTCGTGGGCATGGTGACCCAGTCGGATCTGGTAGCCGCCCTGCTGCGCCGGGACACCACCGCAAACTGAGTGATCGAGGGGAAACCCGGACGGCTCATCGAATTCCGCTATGCTATCGGCGTTCTTATAAAGTGGACGCCCCTGGCCCGCCAAAGATGAGTTCCGGACAACTGATTGAGAAGCTGGCTGCCGTATTCGCGCTGATCGTCCTGATCGGCGGCTCGCTGCTCGTACTCGCGCCATTCGCCACGGCCCTGCTGTGGGGCGCGATCCTCGCCTACAGCTCCTGGCACCCCTATACCGTGCTGACGCGCTGGCTCGGCAACCGCCGCGGCCTGGCCGCGCTGATTTGCGTGCTGATCGCCACCGTGATCGTGCTCGGGCCGTTCGTCTACGCTGGCGCCAGCTTCTCGGCGCACATCGACGAACTGACCGCGCTGGTCAATCGCTATACCGAACACGGTATCCCGCAACTGCCGGACTGGCTCAGCAGCCTGCCGTTCGTTGGCCCGCAGATCGAATCGGCCTGGAACAAGGTCATCACTGCCGACTCCGAAACCGTGGCCAGCCTGCGCAAGCTGATTGCGCCGGTGGGACACGCGCTGCTCGGCGCTGGCCTGTCGATCGGAGCCGGTCTCGGCCAGCTCGCGCTGTCGATCGTACTGGCGTTTTTCTTCTATACCGGCGGCGAATTGGCCGTGGACTGGGTACGCGGCGGCATGCGCCGTGTGTCCGGCGACCGGGCCGACCACTTGCTGTCACTGGCCGGCAGTACGGTCAAGGGCGTGGTCTACGGCGTGCTCGGCACCGCTTTTGTGCAGGCCGTGCTGGCCGGCATCGGGTTCTGGATCGCTGGCGTGCCCGGCGCGGCGATTCTCGGCTTCATCACGTTCTTCCTTTCCGTCGTGCCGATGGGCCCGCCGCTGGCCTGGATTCCCGCCGCGTTGTGGCTCTATCACACCGGCGAGACGGGCTGGGCGATCTTCATGGTGGTCTGGGGCGCCGCAGTGGTCGGCATGGCCGACAACGTCATCAAGCCGCTGCTCATCAGCAAGGGCACCGGCCTGCCGCTCATCTGGATCATGATGGGCGTGCTGGGCGGCGCGCTGGCCTTCGGCTTCCTGGGCGTCTTCATCGGGCCAACCGTGCTGGCAGTGGCGTACGCGCTGCTGCGCGACTGGACCATCGGCAACCAGGAACGCGCGAGCGTGACCGCCGTCACGGCGCCGCCGCCGTCCCAACTGACCCCGGATGCCTGAGCACCACGGCCCTGCGGCGTCGGCGTCCGCGCCGGCGCCGGACCTGCGCCACCTTGTGGCCTGCGAGTACTGCGACGCGCTCTATGAGCGTGCGTCGCTCGCGCCCGGCGAACGCGCCAACTGCCTGCGTTGCGGCAGCGAGCTCTATCGCGAAAGCACCCGCGCCTATCGCCGCCTGCTGCCGCTCGTGTTCACCGCCCTGATCCTGTTCGTGATCTCGAACACGTATCCGATCGTCGAAATGGACCTGAAGGGCGTACGCACCGAGACCACGCTCTGGGGCGCGGTGCAGGCGCTCTACTCGGACCAGATGACGCTGGTGGCCATGCTGGTGTTCGCCACGACGATCCTGTTCCCTCTCTCCGAGATGCTGATGATGTGCTACCTGCTGGTGCCGATGGCGCAGCGGAAGATGCCGCGCGGGTTCGACGCCATCGTGCGTGGCATCCGCCAGACCCGGCCCTGGGGCATGATCGAGGTCTTCATGATCGGCGTGCTGGTCACGCTGGTGAAGCTGTCGACCATGGCGGAAGTGCTGCCCGGCGTGGCGCTGTGGTCGTTCGGCGCGCTGGTGGTGGTGCTGGCCGCGATGCTGTCGTTCGATCCCCGCGACCTGTGGCATTACCTGGAAACGCCGGATGGGGATGACACCCCGCCCGGCGCGCAGGAGCCCACGCCATGAGCCAGCCATCACGCCCATCGCGCCCATCACGCACGGCCATGGCACGCGACCAGATCGCGCGGTCACGGCGCGTGGCCGCCGATGTGATGGCGGAGCTGACCGACGACGACGAACGTACCCCGCTGGCGGAGGTACCCACCGCGTCCTCGCGCGGGTTGCTGTCGTGCCATGCATGCGACCTGGTGAGCCCCATCACGCTCGAAGGCGAACCGTGCCCACGCTGCGGCGCCACGCTGCACCGCCGCAAGCCTGCCAGCCTGGCGCGCACCTGGGCCTTCCTGCTGGCCGCGTACATCCTCTACATCCCGGCCAACCTGCTACCGGTGATGGTCACCGAGTCGATCCTGGGCGTGCAGCGCGACACCATCCTGTCCGGTGTGCTCTATCTGTGGCTATCCGGATCGCACATGCTGGCTGGCGTGGTGCTGATCGCGAGTATCGTCGTGCCGCTGCTGAAGATGATGATCCTGACGCTGCTGCTGATCTCGGTGCACATGAAATCGACATGGCGCATCCGCCAGCAGACCAAGCTGTACGGGCTGGTCGAAGTCATCGGCCGCTGGTCGATGCTTGATATCTTCGTGGTGGCGCTGCTGGCCTCGCTGGTGCGCGCGGGCGCGCTGGCCACGATCATCCCCGGCGCTGGCGCGCTGGCATTTGCCTCGGTGGTCGTGATGACCATGCTGGCATCGCTAAGCTTCGACCCGCGCCTGCTTTGGGACTCGCTCGAGACCCCGAACCCCTCTTCCATCGAATTGCCGGAATCCGACAATGCCCGATCACGATAGTCCCTCCCCGCCGCCGACCTCCGGTGGCGTGCCCCAGCCCGCGCGCAAGCGTCGCGCCCGCTGGCTGCCATCGCTGGTGTGGCTGATCCCGATTGTCGCCGCCGTGGTCGGCGTCTCGCTGCTGATCAACACGCTCGCCTCACGCGGGCCGGAGATCAACGTCACCTTCCGCTCCGCCGATGGGCTGACACCGGGCAAGACCGCCGTGCGCTACAAGGACGTCGACATCGGTCTGGTCAAGTCGGTGCGGCTCGCGTCCGATCGCTCGCACGTGATCGCATCGATCGAGCTGACAAAGGACGCCGAGAGCTTCGCCGTCAAGGACACGCGTTTCTGGGTGGTGCGCCCGCGCTTTGCGATCAGTGGCGTATCCGGCCTGGAAACGCTGCTCTCGGGCGCCTACATCGGCGTGGATGCCGGCAAGTCACGGGAAAGCACGCGCAACTTCATCGGTCTCGAAGTGCCACCCGTGGTCACCGCCGACGCGTCCGGTCGCCAGTTCGTGCTGCGCGCCCAGGACTTGGGCTCGCTCGATATCGGCTCGCCGGTCTACTATCGCCGCGTGCAGGTAGGCCAGGTGGTGGCGTACCAGCTCGACCCGAACGGGCGTGACATCTCGCTGCGCGTGTTCGTCAACAAGCCGTACGACAAGCTCGTCAATGGCGACACCCGCTTCTGGCACGCCAGCGGCGTCGACCTCAAGCTCGATGCGAACGGCCTGAAGCTCTCCACGCAATCGCTGGTCACGGTGCTACTGGGCGGCGTGGCCTTCCAGGCACCGGACAACTCCACCGCAACGCAGCCGGCGTCCGAGAATACGCAATTCCTGCTGGCATCGGACCAGTCGGAGGCGATGAAGGAGCCTGAAGAACTGGCGCCAGCGCTGGCGGTGCTGAACTTCGACCAGTCGGTGCGCGGCCTGTCGCCGGGCGCGCCGGTCGACTTCCGCGGTGTGATCGTGGGCCAGGTGCGCTCGATCGGCATCGAATACCAGCGCGACAAGAAGGCATTCCGTATGCCCGTGGTGGTGGAGTTCTATCCGTCGCGCATGGGATTCCGGGAGCGCGATGTGTCCGACGAGGCCAAGAAGCGCAGCATCGTGCAAGGCCTGGTCAAGCGCGGCATGCGCGCGCAACTGCGCACTGGCAACTTGCTGACCGGTCAGCTCTACGTGGCGCTCGACTTCTTCCCGAAGGCGCCACCGCCGAAGGACCTCGACCTCAACGCGACAATGCCGGAACTGCCGACCACGCCGGGCGCCTTCGATGAGTTGCAGGCCAAGCTTGGCGATATCGTCAACAAGATCGACAAGGTGCCGTTCGATCAGATCGGCCAGGATCTGCGTACCAGCGTGGTGTCGATGAACAAGATGCTCGATAACGCCGACAAGCTCGTGACGCAACTGCACGGCGATGTGGCGCCCCAGGTACTCGCCGCGCTGCAGGATGCCCGACGTACGCTGAACGCCGCCAATGGCACGCTGGCTTCGGACGCGCCGCTGCAGCAGGATACGCGCCGCATGATGCAGGAACTGACGCGCACGGCCGTGTCCCTGCGTGCGCTGACCGACTATCTCGAGCGCCATCCCGAGGCGCTGTTGCGTGGGAAGACGGAGAAGGAATGATGAAACGCTCGCTGATGCTTCTGGCGCTGGCCGCCGCGCTGCTCAACGGCTGCGCGTCGCCGGAGCCCCGCTACTACACACTCGCATCCACAGCCGCTCCGGCCGCCACGTCCCCGACACCCGGCACGCAGCCCATCTGGATCGAGGTGTCGCCGGTCAGGGTACCGGAGCGCCTGAACCGCACCCAGCTCGTGGTGGCCGACGGCAACGCTGGCGGCGTGAAGATGCTGGACCTGTCGCGCTGGTCCGCGCCGTTGCCGGACGAGTTGCGCGATGCGCTGTCACAGCAGCTTCAGGCGAAACTCGGTGCCGTGGATACCTATCAGCAGGGACTGTCCGAAGTGGAGCCGGTCTATCGCGTGACCACGGAAGTGGTGCGGCTGGATGCGGACCCTGGCCAGCGCGCCAGCGCTTCGATCGCCTGGACCGTACGCCGCCTGCCCGACGGCAAGGTCCTGGGCGGCCGCACGGAAGCCGAGTTGCCCGCGCCCGGTCAGGTGGATGGCGTGGTGAACGCCTATCGCCAGATCGTCGCGACAACCGCCGCCGACATCGCCGCCGGCGTGCAATCGCTGCGCCGCTAAGGCGTCAATCCCTCCGGACCGCCAGTTGGCGGTCCGCTTCGGCCATCGCGGCCAGGCACGCTTCGGCATCCCCCGTCACCAGCCGCACGCTGCAAGCCAGCATCAGGTTCATCGACAAGCCGAAGTCCTCCACCACATAACCGCGCGCATCGCGCGCGTTCCCGTCGGCATCGGTCCTGACACGCACGCGATCCAGCAACGTGCCGGCATCGGCCGCATAGCCCCAGACGGGCTTCTCCAGCGCCACGGCAAACCCAACCTCGAACGCAGTACCGCTGTCAGGCTCCCCCGGCCCGCGGAAATCGTCGAGATTCGCCATCACGACATCTGCGCGACGAATCAACGCGATGTTGGCCTCGTAGATCCATTGTGCCGTGGCTGACCCCGACAGCCCGGACGGCGCCGCCTTGTCCAGCGGGTACAAGCCTTCATAGCCATACCGCAGGCACAGCGCCTTCAGGTGTTCACCCCAGTCGCGCGCGTCCTCGCGGAACACATCAAAGCCAGCGAGATAGACCATCTTCATGGCACTTCCTCCATTTGGAACGAACGAAAGAATAGCGCAGAGGTGTGCGTCTTTCATTTTTGATCCGCGCGCGGAACAGATTTAGTGAAATTGCGGTTGACTTGTAATTCCCATATCGGCCGATCTTGAAGGCACAAGGAAGTTTCCTACCTTCCATTCATCGCATTTAGTCTGCACAGCAGCCATCGCCGACACAGTCAATCGGAACATTCCCAAGAAAATCGTAAATTCAAGATAAATACGATTAAAAGAATTCCTAAAAATCAATAGTCTTTGACCCTGTCAGGAAGACGCGACGTATAGCGATTTCACTGGCGAAATTCCGGGGATATCCGCGTGGAATGTGCGGCTTCTTATCCCGGATACAGCTGCCATCGCTCGCTATGCGGATCTCCGCGATTCGCCTTGACAGTCACTAATCACATCAATACATGAGGTCAAAGTGAAACATATTCGAACAAAGATCCTTGCCACATCCCTGCTGCTTGCCACGATGAGTCCGGCCGCGTTTGCCGTGGATGGCACGATCACCTTTACTGGCCGAGTCACAGGGCAGACCTGCACCATCTCTGGCAACGGTAGACCGGCTGGCGATTTCACCATTGTGCTGCCCACCGTTACTGCCTCGACGCTGAACACCGCCGGCAACATCGCGGGTCGCACGCCTTTCAATATTCGGCTCACAAACTGCAACCCAAACACCGGTAACGTGGCAGTTCACTTCGAACCCGGTGCGGCAGTGGATCTCGGCACCGGTCGCCTGAAAAACACGGTTGTCAACAGTCCCGCTTCTGGCAGCACCCCAGCAATTACTGGTGCATCGAACGTCCAGATCGGTCTGCTGAACAGCGATATGACCAACATCAACGTAGGGGCCGCGTTCGCCTCGCAGAACTCGCAACGTGTGGCCATTACAAGTGGTGCCGCAACACTGCAGTACTACGCCCAGTACGTGGCAACCGGCGCCGCCACACTCGGCACACTCCAGACTTCGGCGACGTATTCCATCGTGTACCCGTAAGTCAGGCCTATACCTGCCGGCATGCGCACACATGCCGGCACCTCCAGCCAGCCGGCTTCGAGCCGGCACCTCCTTCCCGTCGCCGTTCATCATGTTCAAGACTTCAAGTTGTCGCGCAGCCATTGCTGCCGTCCTCCTGGCAATGGTCACGCCGGAAACCCTTGCGTCCGTGGTTTTGACCGGGACCCGCGTCATCTATTCCGAGTCGGAGCGGGAAGTCAGCCTCAAACTCACAAATGAAGGAGATGCGCCCGCTCTAGTGCAGGCATGGATCGACGACGGCGACCCCAATGCGACGCCGGAGAACGCGAAGTCGCCATTCACGCTCACGCCGCCGCTGTTCAGACTGGATGCGAAGAAGGGCCAGACGCTACGCATCATTCAGATCCAGCAAGCGCTGCCCCGCGATCAGGAATCGCTGTTCTGGCTCAACGTTCTCGAAGTGCCACCCGTCGCATCCAGCAGCAAGGATCAGCAGAACTCGCTTCAGTTCGCCTTTCGGTCACGCATCAAGCTGTTCTTCCGTCCAACGGGATTACCCGGCGACGCGGACAGCGCGCCCACCAAGGTCACTTGGCGCTTCGCACGCAAGGATGACGGCCATCATGTACTGAGGGCAACGAATCCAACGCCGTACCACATCACCTACACAAAGGTCGAGGCAGCCGCTGGCGGGCATGTGTACAGCAATGATGCCGGAGCAATGGTGAATCCCGGCGGCACAGTCGAATTTGCCATGGATGACACGTCGCCAGTGTCCGGTGAACCAGCCCAGGTCAGTTACACGTTTATCTCGGACTATGGCGCCGGTGTATCTGGCATCCGCAATGCGAAGCCAATGCAGAAAGCGAAGGGACAATGACAATGACGATGCGGAGGCGGAAGCCACGCGCCTCGCGCGTTCTCGCTGTGCATTGGGTCCTGGCCGCCGCGCTGCCTACTGCGGTATTTGCTGATGAGCCGGGCAAGACAGCCACCGCCGCAGCCATCAAGTTCAATTCACAATTTCTGAAACGTTCCGATGGCACCAGCGTCGACGTCGACCGGTTTGCATTTGGCAACCCCATCTCACCTGGCGACTATCCGGTCGACATATACCTGAACGGATCTTGGGTTGGTCGAGAGACAGTGCGATTCCGGTCCCGGGACGAGGTCGTCGGCCCATGCATGGACCGATCGCTCATTACCCGGTTGAATCTCGACGAGCAGGCGCTGCCGCCCGCCAACCGCAATGCGATAGCGCATGCCGTCAGCGGGGAATGCACGCGTTCATCTGACATCTCGGAGGATCTCACCTGGTCGTTCCACCTCAATGACCTGCGTCTCGACATCGGCGTGGCGCAGGCTTTGCTGCGCCGCACGCCGCGTGGCAGTGTCAGCCCAGAACTCCTGGATGATGGCGTCCCGTCCGGGACGGTCGCCTACAATTTCAATACGTTCCACACCACTGGTAGTTCGCCTGGCACCTCTACCTACCTTGGCGTCGATTCCGGATTGAATATCGGTGCCTGGCACGTGCGGCAGCGCTCCTCGATGAGCTGGCAGCAGTCCATTGGCCAAAGCACCTACGACTACCAGAACATCGCGACCTATGTGCAACGGGACATATCACGTCTGCGTAGTCAACTTACCCTTGGCGATGCCTACACGGATGGGGCCGTCTTCGACAGTTTTTCCGTGCGCGGCGTGAATCTGGCCAGCGATGACCGGATGCTTCCCGACTCCGCGCGCGGCTATGCGCCACTGGTCCGAGGCGTCGCCCGCTCCAATGCGCGTGTCACGGTCACGCAGAATGGCAACAAGCTCTATGAAACGACCGTGGCCCCGGGACCGTTCGAGATCAAGGATCTGTACGCCACCGGTTATGGCGGCAATCTGCTCGTCACGGTGACAGAAGCCGACGGCAGCCAGAGCAGCTTTACCGTGCCCTATGCATCCGTGGCTCAGCTTCTGCGGCCCGGTATCACGCGGTACTCGGCCACGGTTGGGGAGTACCGCGGTGGCTCGCGCACGTCTTCCCGCCGCGAGAAACTGGTCCAGGGCACGGTGCAGCACGGGTTCAACAACTTCGTAACAGGCTATGCCGGGCTAGTCCTCTCGGAGGGTTATCAGGCGGGCATGGTCGGCGCGGCCTTGAATCTTCCCATTGGGGCATTCGCGCTGGATGCGACTCATGCCCGCGCCTCGATCGACCAGGTTGACAACACCAGCGGACAAAGCGTCCGCCTCAGCTACAGCAAGTTCGTGCCGTCAACAAGCACGAGTATGTCACTCGCCGCCTATCGCTATGCGACCCGCGGCTTCTGGACGATGAGCGACGCATTCACCGCTCGCGCCAGCGGTGGCAATGCCCGCGCCGTGGACCGCCAGCGCAGCCAGGTTCAGCTCACGCTGAATCAGAGCCTTGGAGATCGCTGGGGCAACTTCTATCTCACGGGCACTTCCGCGGAGTACTGGAATCGGGGCGGTACAGCACTGATGTTTCAGGTGGGCTACAGCAACTCGCTGCGTGTGCTGGGGCTGCCGATGACCTACAACATCGCGGCCTCGCGCCAACGCGAAGCGATGACTGGCCGGTTCACCACCCAAGTCTTCGCCAGCCTCACCGTCCCGCTGGGCAAGAGCATCCACGCCCCAATGCTGTCCTTCGGCGCCACGCATAACAGTGACAGCCAATCCTCGCAACAGATGCGGCTGAGCGGCACCGCACTCGAGGACAACGCCATCACCTATGGCTTGAACGTCGACCGTTCGCCGAACACGACCACCGGCGGCGGCAACGTACAGTACCGGACGCCTTACACCACGGTTTCCGCTTCTGTCAGCGGTGGCGGCAGTTACACGCAATATTCGGGCGGCCTGCAAGGCGCCCTGGTCGCCCACTCAGGAGGCATCACACTCGCCAACTACCTTGGCGACACCATCGGCATCGTCGAAGCAAAGGGCGCCACCGGCGCGCGCGTCGCCAATGCGACGGGCGTCAGAATCGACGCATTCGGCTACGCCATCGTGCCGTACCTCCAGCCCTACAACATGAACACGATCGAGATAGATCCACGCGGGATGCCGCTGGATGTATCGCTGGACGCGACCAGCACCCAGGTAGCGCCACGCGCGAACGCAGCGGTAAAAATCAAGTTCGCCGCGCTCAGCGGACGCTCCGTCATCATCTCGGCCAGCCAGCCCGATGGGGCGCCATTGCCCTTCGGCGCATCAGTGCTGGATAAGGACAATGCCGAAATCGGCGTGGTTGGCCAAAGCGGCATCATCTTCGTGCGTGGCATCGAAGACACCGGACGCTTGCAGGTTTCCTGGGGCACACACTCCGCACAACGTTGCGCGATCGAATATCAGCTGCCGGAGAAGGTCCGCAACGCGACGTCGTTCACGCAGATCCGATCGGTATGCCAGCCCAACACGAAGGCGGAATCGTGAATGTCGATACTGCGATCAGGTCGTGCCAAATGTTGCCAACCATCGCGGCGACTCTGCTTGGTCCGATCACTATCGGCACGCTGCAATCGTTTCGCACTCGAACTATCGCGCGCGGCAACCTCTCCGGCCCATTGTCATTACCACGCTGACGGACACCACCACGCCGGGCAATCGTTCACCCCGAGCTAACGATCGCGGCAGGCTTACGGATTGATCGCCGGATGCTTCAGCGCATGCGCAGCCTCGGCCAGATGCTGGCGGTAGTTGCTCTCATCTCGCGAGAGGCCAAGTTCTCCGCTGCGATAAGCCATCGCCAGCGCCTGAATCGAGGCCGGATGCTCACGCTCGGCAGCGGCCTCGTACCAGGACACCGCAGTCGCATCATCACGCGGCACGCCATCGCCCTCACGGTAGGCGTTGGCCAGCAAGAACATGGCCTGCGCAACACCGCCGTCAGCAGCCACTCTGAACCAGTGCGCGGCGGCAGCCGGATCCGCTGTATGGCCGTAGCCACCGCGATAGAGCAGCCCCAGGTAATACGCTGCGCCAACATCGCCCACCCTTGCCGCCGCGCCGAGTTCGCGCCATGCGACAGGCAAGTCCGTACGACCGGACGCCAACTCACCAAGCATCGCGGCCTTGCCGAGCAGGAACTGCGCGCGGGTGTGTCCGCTCGCTGCCGCCAGGCCAAGCCAGTGCTCCGCCTGCGCGCGGCTCTCGGTGTCTGTCCGGGACAGTAGTGTTTCACCGAGAGCCGCGCATGCCGCAACCTCGCCCGCCGCGGCCGCGCGCTGTAGTCGTGACAGTGCGGCGGCATCATTCGCCGAGGTCGCCATCAACTGCCATCGCGCGATCTCGCTTTGACGCACATCGGATTGCTGTCGCCACACGGCGGCGCCAGCTACCCCAGCCGCCGCAACGGTTACAGCCAGCGTGGCCGCCACAAACAGCGGGTGAATGCGAGGAAAGCGCCGCGGTACGGCCGTAGTCGTTGGCATGGCGTGCATGGTCAGTCAATCACAAGCTGAGATCGAGCTTGTACTGCGACAGGTTCTTGCCGGACCCATCGTCAGCCTTGTCGAGCGAGATATTGGTCAACCCAGCGTCGGTTGCCTGCTGCTGCATCCCGATACCCGAGCTGAACACCACCTTGCCCGTCGTGGTCACCTTGGTGAACTTCCAGCTACGCGCGCTGCCGTTGGCCACGCGTGTGACATTGGTCACCTTCTTGATGTAGCTGATCAGCACATCGCGGTTGGCATCAGGCGAGGCATAGATCGTCTTGGTGCCATCGAGGCCCGGGAAGTTGCCGCCCCCGCTGGCACGATAGTTGTTGGTCGCCACGATGAAGTTCATCGCCGCGGTCACCGGCGTGCCCTTGTACGTCAGGTTCTTGATACGGCTGCCAACCGGCTGCGTCACGTCGATCTCATATTGCATGTCAGGATCGGTGAACATGTCGAAGTTGTAGCCCGGGAAGGTGCTGATCAACTGCTGGTCCGTCGTCTTGGCCGGGTCGATCTGGTTGAAGCGCTTGGCGGCGGTTTCCAACCACGCCTTCACCTCGTCGCCGTTGACCTTCACCGCATACACCGTGTTCGGGTACAGGTAGAGATCGGCCGCATTGTTGATGGCCAGGTTGCCGGACGCCACGTCGGTGTAGTCGCTGCCGCCGCCAAAGCCGCTCTTGAACGGGGCCGAAACCGACAGCACGGGCAGCGAGGCCAGCGCCGGCAGGTTCGCGGTCACGTAGTCCTTCACGTACGCAGCCTGCGCCATGTTGACGATCTGAATCGCGCCCGGATCACCCACGTCGGCGAAGTAGCTCGACATGCGGTAGTTGGTGCTGCCGATCGGCGTCTTCACGTACTGGATAGTTGCCTGGTGCTCGGTGTCGATCATCGGCGCCACGCTGGCGTCGGCCGTCACATAGGTCTTGTCGGCGTTCTGGGTCGAGCGCGCCTCCACGGTGGTCTTGGTGCGATCGACGCTCCAGCTCTTGCCGTCGTGGTTCAGCGACAGGTTGATCACACCCAGATGCTTGCCCCAGTAGTTGGCCATCACGGTCGGCACGCCGTTGACCGTGCCCTTGACCTTGTCCACGCCCGGCAGGTTGAACTGGCCGACCGTGCTGTTGGCATCCGGGAAGATCTGGTGCGAGTGGCCGATCAGCATCGCGTCCACGCCAGCCACCTTCGACAGGTGATAGCTGCCGTTCTCCATCGTCGGCGAGTAGGTCGAGTTATCGAGGCCACCATGCGAGATCACGACGACGAGGTCGGCGCCCTTGGCGCGCATCTCGGGAATGTACTTCTGGGCCGTTTCTACCAGACCTTCGGTGTAGACCTTGCCGTCGAGCCAGCGCTTGTCCCAGCTCAGGATGGCCGGCGGCGCGAAACCGATGATGCCAACCTTGATCGGCGCGGTTACCGTCTTGCCGTCCGGGCCGGTAGCCGTCAGCGTCTTGCTCAGAATCGCGTACGGCTGGAACAACGGCGCGCGCGTCTTGACGCTGTAGACGTTGGCCAGCACCTGCGGAAACTTCGGACCCGCGCATGTGGTCTGGGCGGTCGGATCGGGCAGACCGTCAACGTTGAACTTGCTGCCGGTGACCTGGCTCAGGTACTGCAGCCCGTAATTGAATTCGTGATTGCCGATGCCACCGCCGTCAAAGCCAGCGGCGTTCATCACCTTGTACATCGCCAGGGTCTCGGTGCACGAGACCGGCTTCACCAGTGCCTGATAGTCCGAGAGCGCGGTGCCCTGGATCGTGTCGCCGTTGTCGAGCAACAGGCTGTTCGGAAACTCCTGCCGCGCGGACTTGATCAGCGTCGAGACGCGCTCGAAGCCCAGCGACTTGTCTTCGGCCAGCTTGAAGTAGTCATAGCTCAGGACGTTGGTGTGGAGGTCGGTGGTCTCGAGCAGCGCCAGCGTGGACTTGGTACCTGCGACGATCGCCGCCGGGGTGTTGCCACCGTTGTTGCCGCCGTTGCCACTGTTTCCGCTATTGCCGCCGTTGTTGCCGGAGGTGGAGGACGAGGTGTCGTCTGAGCCGCAGGCGGCCAGCGCGGTCACCCCCACCAGCAAGGCCGCGAGCGTCGCGGCCTGGATGCGATGGAGTTGCATGTTTCGGGTTCCCTGATTGGATTTGTTTTGATTTTGGTTTTGGTGCAGCCACGGAATTGTCGGCAGCCGCGATGGCAGGAAAGTGGCGAAATCGCGTCATTCGTGTGACAGGCACCACGGATGTCAGCGTCATCAGGGAATGCACAAATCGCGCGCCGGACTATTCCAAATGGCTGAAGACCCTTATCCATCCGGGCAATTGACGGTGCGCTATATACCCGCTTATATTGCGCAAGGTAACAATCGCGCACACCGCACCCCTTCACGCCATGACCTTCCGCACCCTGCCCTTCCTGCGCCGCACCGCCTGCGTCGGCGCCGCCCTGGCCCTGACCGTCGCCGCACCGTCGGCCTTTGCCGCCGATCTCGTGGTCTCCGCCGCCGCCAGCCTGACCAACGCGTTCAAGACGCTGGCCGAGCAGTACGAGCACGCCCACCCGGATACCAAGGTGGTGCTGAATTTCGGCGCTTCGGACGTGCTGATGCAGCAGATCGTCAAGGGCGCGCCGGCCGATGTGTTCGCCTCCGCCGACCAGACCGCCATGGACAAGGCCGAGGCCGAGAAGGTCGTGCAACCGGCCAGCCGCAAGGACTTTGCCGCCAACCAGGTAGTGCTGATCGTGCCGCAGGACAGCAAGCTCGGCATCGGGTCGCTCAAGGACCTGACCCGCGCCGACGTCAAGCGCGTGGCGTACGGTAATCCGTCGTCGGTGCCGGTGGGCCGCTATACCAAGGGCGCGCTCGAAGCCGAGGGCCTTTGGGATGCCGTGGCGGCCAAGGGCGTGCCGGCCCAGAACGTTCGCCAGAGTCTCGACTACGTGGCACGCGGCGAGGTCGACGCCGGCTTCGTGTTCGCCACCGATGCCGCGATCATGCCGGAGAAGGTCAAGGTGGCGGTGCGCGTGCCGAATCGCACGCCGGTCACCTACCCCATCGCCGTCACCACGCAGACGAAGCAGGCCCAGCAGGCCAACAGCTTCGTCCAGTACGTGCTGTCGGCCGAAGGCCAGGCCGTGCTGGCCAAATTTGGATTCCAGAAACCGTAACAAGGTCTGATTGCTGTCATGGATGCCGTCTGGGTACCGCTGCTGCTGTCGCTCAAGGTAGCGGGCTGGGCCACGCTGCTGAACGCCATTCTTGGCGTGGCGGCCGCCTATGCGATATCGCGCTGGCGCTCGTCCGCGCGTGATGTGGTGGATGCCATCCTGACCCTGCCGCTGGTTCTCCCACCCACCGTGCTCGGCTACTACCTGCTTGTGCTGGTGGGCCGGCGCGGCGTGTTTGGCGCTTGGCTGGACCGGATCGGGATCGAACTTGTGTTCACATGGCAGGGCGCGGTGCTGGCGTCGACCGTGGTCGCATTCCCGCTCGTGCTGAAATCCGCGCGCGCTGCGTTCGAAGGCGTCGATCACCAGCTCGAGAATGCCGCCCGCGTGCTGGGTGTATCGGAGACCGGCATCTTCTTTCGCGTCACGCTGCCGATGGCGCTGCGCGGCATCTCCGCCGGCGTGGTGCTGGCGTTTGCGCGGGCACTGGGCGAATTCGGCGCCACGCTGATGGTGGCCGGCAACCTGCCGGGCCGCACCCAGACGCTCTCTGTGGCCATTTATGAAGCCGTGCAGGCTGGCGACGACAACACCGCCAACCTGCTGGTGCTGGTGACGTCGGTCACATGCATCGTGCTGTTGGTGGTGGCTGGCCGACTGGTGCCGCCCGCCGCGCGTGGCGTTGGCGAGGTCTACGAGCGACGCGCTTTCCGGCGCGAAGCCGTGGGCAAGTGAGGCCCGCCATGAGCATGCAGATCACCATCCGCAAGCGCCTGGTGTCGCGAGATCGCCAGTTCGCGCTCGACATCGGATTTGAGTCGGACAGTCACCGTATTGCGATGTTCGGACCCTCCGGCTCTGGCAAGACCCTGACACTGCGGGCCATCGCCGGGTTGCTGGCGCCGGACAGCGGGCGCATCGTACTCAACGGACGCACGCTGTTCGACAGCGAATCCGGCATCGACCTGCCCCCCCAGGAGCGCCGCGTGGCGTACCTGTTCCAGGACTACGCGCTATTTCCGCATCTGACCGTGGCGCAGAACATCGCGTTCGGCCTGAACCACGGCTGGCGTAATCCCCGGCGGCGCGAGTTGCCGCCAGAGGCCGCGCACTGGGTCGATGCCTTCGGCTTGCGCGAGATCGTGAATCAGTATCCGTCCGAGATCTCGGGCGGTCAGAAGCAGCGCGTGGCGCTGGCCCGCGCGCTGGCGCCCAAGCCGGATATTGTTTTGCTCGACGAACCGTTCTCGGCGCTGGACCCGGCGCTACGGACGCGTATGCGCGAAGAACTGCTGTCGCTGCAGGCGAACCTCGATGTGCCAATGGTGGTGATCTCGCACGATCCGCAAGACGTCGAGATCCTGGGCGACCACGTGCTCGAGATTCGCGAGGGCCGCATCTTCGGCAGCGGCACCGGCAAGCGGCATCCGCCGGTCTACGCGCCCCTGCCCGCGCACGTGGCCTGATCCGCAGTCAGCAAATCGACATAGGCGCCTTCGATCAGAGCGTCATGGTTCACGCCCAGCCGCGCCATCAGTCCATGCGCCTCGGCCACGCCAGCTTCCGCTGGCTCGCCTTCGCGCAGCACCACTTCCAGTTCCAGAAAGTCGCCCAAGCCTTCCACGCGATCGAGATGCACGCGCGTGCGACCGACGAGGAACAGTGTCCGCACCTTGCGCACGCGTCCACGCTCGCCGTGGGCCGAGACCAATGCGGCACGTAACGTGTCGGGCGAGGCCGTCGGGGACAGGATGTAGAAGCTCTCCTTCGGCCCCGTCTGGTCAGGTCGGGAATAGAAGATCAGTTGCCCTTGATCGGCACTGAACGCGCGCAGCTTGAGCCTGCCGTTCGGGCACGGGAAGAACGTGTCGTCCTGCTCGATCAGTTCCGGGCCATGATCCGCGACGGCGGCGGCGCGCGGTATCAACGCCTCGACGCTGGCGATGCGTGCCTTGATTTCGATATTGCGTGCCATGCTGCTTTAGCCCACTGTCCCGAGGATCACGCTCGAAGCCTTGAAAATGGCCACCGCACGCGTGCCCACCTTCAGATCGAGTTCGGTCACCGCTGCATTGGTGATGATGGCCGCGACCGTGCCGCCGCCATCGAGATCGAGCACCACCTCGGCATTGACTGCGCCCGGCTGCACGCGCGAGACCACGCCCGGTAACTGGTTACGCGCCGACAGCCGCACGTTGGGGTCAGGCAGACCGATCATCACCGACGATGCCTTGACTAGCGCGAACGCCTCGGCGCCGGCCGTCAGGCCCAGGGTCTCCACGCTCTCGTGCGTGATGGTGGAAACGACGCGCTGGCCACCCGGCAGCGCCAGCGTGACTTCATCGTTGACGGCCCCGCCGCGAATCGCTTCCACGCGGCCGAACAGCTTGTTGCGCGCACTGGTCTGGACCATGAATTTCCTCATCAGGTGAAGGTCGTCGGCATCCGCGTCGCTCAATGCGCTCCCGACCTTGTCAAGGTAGGCGACGAAGCGGGCGTGCTCTGCCTCCATCGCATGGTAGGTACGAATCAGGCGCTCGGCGCGTTCGGTCAGTCGGGTACCGCCTCCGCCCTTGCCGCCTGCCGCGCGCGAAACGAGCGGCTCGCCGGCGCTGTTGTTCATGGCGTCGATGGCATCCCAGGCAGCCTTGTAGCTGATGCCGACGGCGCGCGCCGCGGCCGTGATCGAACCATGTTCGCCAATGGCAGCCAGCAGCGCGATGCGGTCCTTGCCGCCCCAATCATGCGTGCCGGCGCGAAACCAGATCGCTCCCTGGAGTTCGAGCATGTGCTAACGGTGTGGGAAGTGAAAGATAGCGTATGGTACCGCCAGCCGACACCGCGCCGATACGGCACTGGTGTCAGTGCGGTATCGGCGCGGCATTCACGCGGCATCCACTAGTTCTGGTGCGCCGGAATGTACCAGCGCATGATGCTGCCGGCGAAGTACTGCTTGTCGAGCTGGCGCAGCAACCGCCAGGCCGTGAAGGCGTCGACGTCCAGATCCACCCATGCCCATGGATGATCGGCGTCACCCTCGCGCATGATGTCGATCGAGATGACGCGGGCGTAGATCTTGAGCTTTTCGCGCAGCATATCCGCCGTCACATCTCGATGCAGCCCGCGGATCAGTACCTGCATGGCGGCCTCTCCCTCGGTGCGTTGGCATTGTGTGTATTGTAGGCCGCGCTCCGCGTCACGTCGTGTGCCTTATGCGCTGATCGCACACGACGTTGCCTCATCCTGTCAGGCCATCACGTGCACGCCGCCATCGACGTACACGGTGTTGCCAGACAGCCGTCGCGCGTACGGCGTAGCCAGGTAGGCGGTGGCGAAGCCCACATCCATGATGTCGACCAGTTCGCCCAACGGCGCGCGCCCCGCCGCCTCGGCCAGCAGAGCGTCGAAGTCCTTGAGCCCCGACGCCGCGCGCGTCTTCAGCGGCCCGGGCGAGATCGCGTGCACGCGGATGCAGCGCGGACCGAGTTCATAGGCCAGATAGCGGCAACTGGCCTCCAGCGCAGCCTTTACCGGCCCCATCAGGTCATAGTTCGGCACCACGCGGTTGGCGCCGTCATAGCTCATCGCGAACATCGTGCCGCCGTGCGGCATCAGCGGCACCGCGCGGCGCGCCATGCGTATGAAGGAATGGCAGGAGACATCCATCGCCCGCGCGAACCCGGTGGCCGATGAATTGAGCAGTCCGCCCTGCAGGTCGGCCTTCGGCGCGAAAGCCACGGAATGGATCAGGGAATCCAGTTGCCCCCACTCCGCCGCGATGCGCGCGAACAGCGCGTCCATCTGCGCATCGTCCTCGACATCGAGCGGCATCAGGATCGGCGCCTCCACCTGGCGCGCCAGTGGTTCCACGTACGGCAGTGCCTTGTCGTTGAGATAGGTCAGCGCGATCTCGGCGCCCATTTCCCGGAACGCCCGGGCGCAGCCCCAGGCAATCGAGTCCTCGTTCGCCACGCCCACGACGAGCACGCGCGCCCCTGCAAGGGGTGGATTCGGTACTTGCACCATCGGATTCTCCGGCGAAGCTACGTGATGAGCGATGCGCGACGACCGCCCCGCCTCCGGCACGCGGTGGCGGGGCGAAATGGTTATCGGGAGTCAGGTCTGGGCGTCGGCGCCCGCCTCGCGCGTGGCCTTGCCGTGATCGGTACCCATCACGTCGGCGACCTTGCGGTAACGCTCCATCCACTCACCCTCGAGCGGGCCACCAACGGTCAGCACGCGATGTGCCAGCACCATCACCCGGCGACGCTCCTTCATGTCCGGCACGAGTTGCGGCAGCGTGCGCAGCGCGCCGTCGGGGTCAAGACTGACGACATAGCTCTGACGCCGTACCGCGTCCTTGAATTCGGCCAGTGTGAAACGCTCGTCGGGCGGGTTTTCCACCGCCAGCTTGCGTAGCAGGTTGAATGGACGTTCCTCGATGGCGGACTTGCCCCCGGTCACGTAGGCCAGGATGCGCAGGAACCCATCGACCAGCGTGCCCTCGCCGATCCGGGACAGCGCCTCGCGACGGCGGAGTTCCGCCACCTCCGTACGCAGCGCGGTAACGGCGGGCGACTCGGCGCGCTCGGTATCCACCTTCATGCCGAATAGGGCCGGCAGCCACGGCGTGGCGTAGATCGACCAGAACGCCTGTTCCTGCCAGGCATCGCGCATATCGCGGTACAGGTCGAGCGAGCGCACGATCTGATCGGAGATCGCGGTCTGCATGGCCAGGAACGGATTGTCGGGAGATACGGGCTGGCGCGCTTCGCGCACGGCCGGCGCCATCGCGCTCACCCATTGCATCCACGGATTGGTGTCGCCTTCCAGCGATCGTTCAAGCCGCGTCGGATGCACCGCCCGAATCACCTCCGCCATCGACTCGTTCGACATCGCGCGCAGGAACGGCGAGGCAAACGTATCGTAGAGATGCTGGTTGACCTCGGCCACGCGGCGCACCACCTGGAACGGCAGTTCGTCGTCCCGGCCGTCGTCGAGCGACAGGATGTCGTCGATCGTGCGTCGTTCGAAGCGCACCATGTAGCGGCCTTCGATCAGATCCTTGTGCGACGTGCCCGGCGCGATGTCCTCGATCTTCGCTTCGTACAGGCCCGGCGGCAGCACGTCGATCAGGTCCAGCGCGCAGAAGAGTTCCGAGTGTTCCTTGTTGGCCACGCTACCCGACACGAAGATGCCGAGGTGGCCGATCGAAGGATGCAGGCAATAGACGATGGTCTGGTCGTTGGCGACGATCTCGTCAACGTTCGCGTAGAGATCGGGAATCCAGTTCAGCGCCTGCTGCGGCGGCGTGATGTTGTCACCCCAGGAGGCGAATACGATCACCGGCGAGCGCACGTTCCGCAGGTCGATGACCGTCTTGCCGTCGTTGCTGCGCACTTCGCCCGCTGTGAGGTGGTTGCCGACGAACAGGTTCTGCACGATCCAGTCGATCTCTTCCCGGTTCATCAGGAAGTGGCCGCCCCACCAGCGCTCGAACTCCAGGAAACGCGGACCCTCGGTGTCGGCCTTGGCATAAACGTTGTAGAGCTTCGACCAGAACGTGTTCGCGGGATCGAGCTTCTCGAAGTTCTGTACGAGCCAGGCGCCGTCGAAGCGGCCATTGCCCAGATCCGCCGCCAGCGATGCCAGCCAGGTGCCACCAAGCAGGCCACCCGAGTACCGCATCGGATTCTTGCCACGCACCCCAGACCAGTACGCCACGGGCGCGCCAGCCAGCAGGATCGGGCCGGTGACTTCCGGCGCGGCAGCCGCCAGCATCAACAGCGCCCAGCCCGCCTGACAGTTGCCAACGACGAATGGCTTGCCGGGCGCATCGGGGTGGCGCTCGGCGACCGCCTGCAGGAACAGGCCTTCGGTACGCGCGACGTCCTCGATCGTCTGCCCCGGGCAAGGATCGCGGAAGAACGTGATGAAGTAACACGGATGCCCACCGCGCAGGGCGTTGCCAATCTCGCTGTCGGACTTGAACCCGCCGATGCCGGGACCATGCCCCGCGCGGGGGTCCATCACCACGAACGGCCGCTTGGCCGGGTCCGTCGGTTGTCCTTCAGGTGGCACGATGCGAACCAGCGCGTAGTTGACCGGCGTCGGCAAATCGCGGCCGTCGATCAGTACCTCGTAGTCGAACACCAGCACTGGCGGCATGCCACCGCGCTCGTGCTCCGCGGTTTCATTGCCGCGCTGCCGAAGGATGTCGAGGAACAGGATCGAGCGTTGCCAGGCATCGATGCCGTACTCCCATGCGGCATGCGCAATGGCGGTAGGCGGAACTGGTGGAAGAAACCCGGCGAGCGCGGTCGCGGCCGGTGAGGGTGCCTCCGCTGTCGATGTGACAGCGGTCGGTTGACGTGCGGTCATTCCGTTTCTCCCAGTCTGGATAGGCGGAGTCAGGGTGTCGCGGCAAGACGTGTCGTCCGGATGGTCGATAGATCAGCGCCGGTGTGCTTGCTGCGATGCAACACCGAAAATCTACCAGTGTCGCGGCGCCATGGCAATTGGCCGAAGCGCCACTCCGAACATATCGGCCACCCATGACATATGCGTGTCATCGTAGCAGTTGGAACATTGGCATATACTTTGCCGCAAGACGTTTGCGCAATGCAGCATCCGTGGCCCCCAGGATGCCTGCCCTCCAAAACCGTTTGGTTCCAGGGAACGCTGCCTATGCCGATTACATCGTCCACCGACAAGTACGCCCAGCTGCTCGCGCGTTGCGAGGGGCTGCCCCCCATCCCCACCGCCGTAGCGCATCCGTGCGACCAGTCATCGCTCGATGGCGCACTGGAAGCGGCACGGCTTGGCCTGATTACTCCACTGCTGGTTGGCCCGGAGTGGCGCATCCGGCAAGTGGCGGAGGAGCACGGCCTGCCCCTCGGCGATACGCCGATCATCGATACAGCTCACAGCCATGCTTCGGCCGAAGCCGCCGTGGAAGCCGTGCGCTCGGGCCGCGCCGAACTGCTAATGAAGGGCAGCCTTCATACCGATGAGTTGCTGCACGCCGTGACGCGCAGCACCAGCGGTTTGCGCACGGAACGGCGCCTTTCGCATGTCTTCGCGATGGACGTGCCGACCTATCACAAGCCGCTGTTCATCACGGACGCCGCGGTCAACATCTTCCCCACGCTGAATGAGAAGGCCGACATCGTGCGCAACGCGATCGACCTCGTGCGCATTCTCGGCGTCGAGCGCCCCAAGGTGGCGATTCTCTCGGCCGTGGAAACGGTGACGGACAAGATCCCGTCGACGATCGACGCCGCCGCGCTGTGCATGATGAGCCTGCGCGGGCAGATCGAAGGCGGCCTGCTCGATGGCCCGCTGGCGTTCGACAACGCCATCAGCAAGGCCGCGGCCGAAACCAAGGGCATCCACTCCGAAGTGGCCGGCGACCCCGATATCCTGCTCGTGCCGGACCTCGAAGCCGGCAACATGCTCGCCAAGCAGCTCACGTTCCTGGCCGGTGCGGAAGCGGCTGGCATCGTACTTGGCGCGCGCGTGCCGATCATCCTGACCAGCCGCGCCGACAGCGTGCGCGCGCGCATTGGTAGTTGCGCGATCGCCGTGCTCATCGCCCATGCACGCCGTGTTGCCACCGAGGCAGCCGTCAAGGTCTGAAGCCACTTAAGGAGATTCGCCGCGTGACCACTGCTCACCCTGTCATCCTCGTCGTCAACGCCGGCTCATCGAGCGTCAAGATTTCCATCTTCTCCGTGCCGGAGGCTGCCCACGAGGACGTCGAAGTCCTGCCCGCGCAGCTTGCGCACGGCCAGATCGAAGGTATCGGCGTGGCGCCGCATATCGAGGGGCGCCTGGCCGATGGCACCGTCGTCGCCGACGAGCGCTTTCCCGTGGAGCAGGTGCCCGATCACGATGCGGCGTTCCGCCTGATCCAGGCCAGGCTGCAGGAAGGCCTGCGCGATACGCCACCGGTAGCAATCGGCCATCGCGTGGTGCATGGCGGGATGGACTTTGCCGACGCCGTGCGCATCGACGACAACGTGATCGCCAGGCTCGATGCGCTGGTACCACTTGCGCCGCTGCACCAGCCGCACAACCTGACGGCGATCCGCGCGGTGCGGGCCGCCGCGCCCGGCCTGTTGCAGGTAGCGTGCTTCGACACCGCGTTCCACGCCGGGCACGATCCGATGGCCCAGTTGATGGCGCTGCCCTACAAGTACTACGAGCAGGGCATCCGGCGTTTCGGCTTTCATGGGCTGTCCTACGCGTATATCGCGCGCCGGCTCAAGCAGGTGGCGCCCGACCTGGCCGAGGGCCGCGTGATCGTTGCCCACTTCGGTAACGGCGCGAGCCTGTGCGCGATGCGCGGCGGCAAGAGCGTGGAATCGACCATGGGCCTCACGGCGCTGGACGGCATGCCGATGGGCACGCGCTGCGGCACGATCGACCCCGGTGCGGTGCTGTGGCTGGCGGCGCAAGGGATGACGCCCGACGCAATCCAGACGATGCTCTATGGGCAATCGGGCCTGAAGGGTATCTCCGGCGTCAGCAGCGACATGCGCGCGCTGCTGGCCAGCGATACGCCGCGCGCGAAGCTGGCCGTGGACTTCTACGCCTATCGCGCCGCACAGGAAATCGGCAAGCTCGCCGTCACGCTGGGTGGCCTGGATGGACTGGTCTTCACGGCTGGTATCGGCGCCAACTCGCCGGACGTGCGCGCACGCGTCTGCGCGCACCTCACCGATCTCTTCGGCATCTCGCTGGATGCCGCGGCCAATGGCGACAACTGCCAACGCATCAGCAGCGACACAAGCCGCGTGCCGGTGCTGGCGCTGCAGACGGACGAGGAAGGCATGATCGCTCTCTCGACCGCGAAGATCCTGCTAAACGGCGGCTAATCTTCGAGGTAGTGCCCGCGTAGTTGCCCCACATCGATGCGCAGGTCATCGGCAAGAAATTGCTCCACACTGCCGTAGGCCTGCGCAATCGCATCCATCGATGCTTCCAGGTACTCGGGCCGCACTTCGAGCAACGGCGTGATGACGTCCGCGTCGACCCCGATCGGGGCCACGCGCGCCAGCACATCTTCGTTGAGGCGACGATTCCAGTGATTGGATTCGAGGTAATTGGCGACGATCTCGTCCTGCGACACGCCAAGCGCCGATAGCAACAGCAACGACGCAAAGCCTGTGCGGTCCTTGCCTGCGGTGCAGTGATAGAACAGCGTGCGGCCGGCCTCGGCATGGCGCAGGAACGCGCCGAACGCCTCGCGGTAGCGCACCGGAAAATCGCGGTACACATCGAGCATGAAGTCGCGCATCTGCGTGGGCGTGCTTGCACGCAGGCGCGGCACCAGCACATCCATCGCCATGCTGCCCTCCAGCACCGGCACCGCGAGCCAGTGAAAGCGCTCGCCGAAAGCGGCCTCGGCAGGCGACTTCTCGCCCGGAGACCGGAAATCGACGACGATATCCAGATCGAGCGAATGCAGGCGATCGAGATCGGCGGCCGAGGCCAGCGCGGGATTCGCGCTGCGATAGAGCTTGCCCGACCTGACGCGACGGCCGGACAAACCGGCCAGTCCGCCAAGGTCACGCGCATTGGGGATCGTTTCCAGCCCCAAGGAAGGGCGTGCGTCGTGATTCATATTGTTGGTCATTTCACATCCGCGTGCCGTCATGCACGCCTTCCAAAAACGTTCAACATCGACTTCAATTATTTCAGATCGCCGCATCGAAGGACAGGTGCCACGTACGGCTTCATGCTTCCGTGCCGCTCATACGCCCATCCACGCGCAATCACACTCACTCGATCCGCACAAGGCCCCATTGCCGGCATCGAAGCCTGACATCGCAGTGAGTTGATATCCAGCAATTGCGCCGTCATCGGCACCTTGGCACATCGGCCTTGGCTTCACATAATGAGCCCATGTCGGCCGCGGCGATCCTGCGATACGACGCGACCGACAGGCTGATCCAACATGGGGATTCCACGATGCCTGAATCACAAGTACCTCCTGCCGCCCCCGGCGCCCCCACCGCCGCGACGGCCATCCCGGCCGCGCCCAAGCTCAACATCCACTGGGGTCTATATGCCGCCGTGATCGTGCTGATCGCGGTGCTCCTGATTCCGATGCCGGCCGACCTGCCTGTGGCCGGTCAGCGCATGCTGGCCATCCTGGCATTCGCGGTCGTGGTGTGGATTACCGAAGCGGTGACCTACGAGACCAGCGCCATCATGATCACGTCGCTGATGGCAGGCCTGATCGGCTTCTCGCCGATGGTCAATGACCCCAACACGCTATACGGCACGTCGCGCGCACTCGGCATGGCCCTGGCGGGCTTCTCGAACACCGCGCTGGCCCTCGTCGCCGCCGCGCTGTTCATCTCGGCGGCCATGACCGTGACCGGACTGGACCGGCGCATCGCGCTGGTCACCTTGTCGGCCATCGGCACCAGTACCCGGCGCATCCTGATCGGCACGATCGCCGTCACGATCCTGCTCAGCCTGGTGGTGCCGAGCGCCACCGCGCGCAGCGCATGTACCGTGCCGATCATGATGGGCGTAATCGCCGCATTCGGCGTCGACAAGAAGTCGAACATCGCAGCCGGCATCATGATCATGGTCGCCCAGGCCACCAGCGTCTGGAACGTCGGTATCCAGACCGCCGCCGCACAGAACCTGCTGACCGCGGGCTTCATGGACAAGCTGCTCGGCGAACGCGTGACCTGGCTGCAATGGCTGATTGCCGGCGCCCCCTGGGCCATCGCGATGTCGATCGTGCTGTACTTCCTCGTGCGCTGGCTGCTACCGCCTGAAACCGACGCGATTGCGGGCGGCAAGGAAGCCGTGCAGCGTGAGCTGGCCGCGCTGGGTCCGATGACCGGCCCACAGAAGCGCCTGGCTGCCGTCGCCATCGGCCTGCTGCTGTTCTGGGCCACCGAGGGCAAGCTGCACAAGTTCGATACGGCGTCGATCACGTTCGTCGGCCTGGTAATCCTGATGTTGCCGCGCATCGGCGTGATGGACTGGAAGACGATGCAGCAACGTACGCCCTGGGGCACGCTGATCGTGTTCGGCGTCGGTATCAGTCTGGGCACCGCGCTGTTGACAACGCAGGCCGGTCAATGGCTCGGCAAGTTCGTCGTCACGCATTCCGGCCTGGCCAATCACGGCACGCTGCTGGTCTTTGCCGTGCTGGCGGCATTCCTGATCCTGATCCACCTCGGCTTTGCCAGCGCCACGGCGCTGACCTCCGCGATGCTGCCGATCCTGATCTCGGTACTGCAAACCATACCCGGTGACATGAACAAGGTCGGCATGACGATGCTGCTCGGCTTCACGGTCAGCTTCGGCTTCATCCTTCCCATCAACGCGCCGCAGAACATGGTCTGCCTGGGGACCGATACCTTCAACGGGCGACAGTTCGCACGCATCGGCATCCCGACCACGATCATTGGGTATCTGCTAATGCTGCTGTTCGCGTCGACGTACTGGCGCTGGCTTGGCTGGATCTGACCGGAAAACATGCAATCTCGCCGCTGACACAAGCGCCCCCAAACCTTCGCCCCCAACGATGATGAAAATTACCCTAGACAGCGCGCGGCAGTTCGCGCGCAGTATCCTGGCGGCGCAGGGTGTGCCCGCCGATATCGCCGATGACGTGGCCGAGCACCTGGTGGAAGCCGATCGCAGCGGCTACGTCAGCCACGGCCTGTCGATCCTGCCGAACTACCGCCGTGCCATCGAGAGTGGCAACGTGAATCCCACCGGCCGCGCCGCGTGCGTGCTCGACCGCGACATGCTGATGGTGTTCGACGGTAACGGCGGCTTTGGCCAGCACGTCGGCAAGACCGTGATGACGCGTGCCATCGAACGTGTGCGCCAGCATGGTCACTGCATCGTGACACTGCGCAAATCACACCACCTTGGCCGTATGGGCCACTATGGCGAGATGGTGGCCCATGCGGGCTTCGTGCTGTTGAGCTTCACCAACGTGATCAACCGCCCGCCCGTGGTCGCGCCCTTCGGCGGCCGCGTGCCACGGCTCACCACTAATCCGCTTTGCTTTGCCGGGCCGATGCCGAACGGGCGACCGCCGCTGGTCGTCGATATCGCCACCAGCGCCATCGCCATCAACAAGGCACGCGTGCTGGCGGAGAAAGGCGAGCCCGCGCCGGAGAACAGCATCATCGACGCCGAAGGCAACCCGACTACCGATGCGGGGGTCATGTTCGATGATCAACCGGGATCGCTGCTGCCGTTTGGCGCCCACAAGGGCTACGGTCTCGGCGTGGTGGCGGAACTGCTGGCTGGGGTGTTGTCCGGCGGTGGCACGATCCAGCCGGACAACCCGCGCGGCGGCGTGGCCACGAACAACCTGTTCGCGGTGCTGCTGAATCCCGAGCTCGATCTCGGCATCAACTGGGAACGGGACGAGGTAGAGGCCTTCGTGCGCTACTTGCACGACACGCCGCCTGCGCCGGGCTTCGACCAGGTGCAGTATCCGGGCGAGTACGAGGCCATGCATCGCGCCGCCGCGGCAACGCATCTGGAGATCAATCCGAAGATCTGGAGCCATCTGGCAGCGTTGGCGGGGGATCTGGGGGTGGATATGCCGGCGGCGTAGGCCGTTGAAGCACGCTTCGCACGGACCGGAGACAGGAGAGCATCAGAGATTTCCCAGACGCGATAGCCGCCAATGGCACAATACGCGCCATGCAACGTCTCTGGTCCGCCCTCGTCAAATTCGTTCTGCTCGCCACCATCGGTGGCGCCCTGCTGCTGGCCTTCGTCATCGTGATGGCGAATCGGCAATTGCCGTCCCTCGACGCGCTGACGGCATTTCGCGATTCGCCCGGCTACGTGAAGATCGCGGATTTCCCGCACAACTTGCCCGAGGCCGTGGTCGCCATCGAAGACGACCGCTTCTACCTGCATGACGGCGTGGACTATGTGGGCGCGATGCGCGCCGGCATCGCCAATCTCTCCGACGACCTCTCGCAAGGCGCGTCGACGATCACGATGCAGGTGGCGCGTAACTTCTATCTGTCGCGCCAGAAGACCTACACGCGCAAGCTCTACGAAATCCTGCTGGCGTACCGGATCGAAAACGCACTGAGCAAGGATGAAATCCTGGAGATCTACCTGAACAAGATCTACCTTGGCCAGGGCGCGTATGGCTTCGGTGAGGCTGCCGAGACCTACTTCGGCAAACCGGTCGACCGGCTCACGCTGGCCGAATGCGCGATGCTGGCCGGGCTGCCCAAGGCGCCATCCGCCAACAACCCGGTGGTCAATCCGCGCCGCGCTCGCCAGCGCCAAGCCTACATCCTGCTGCGGATGCTGGAACTGGGCCGCATCACGCGCGCCCAGTACGATGCCGCACTGCTAGAACCACTGCGGCTGAAATAGGCTCGCGCGTCACGCGGCCGCCTGCGCCACCGCCACCTTGTCGCGATGACGCGCCACGGCAGCCTGCACGATCGGATCGAGCCCTTCCCCGCCCGTCGTGTCGATATGGGCCAGCAGCGCGCGCCGCATGCGTGGCTCCCAGAACCGCTTCAGATGGCTGGCGATATCACCCAGCGCTTCATCTCGATCTGGCATCGCTCCGAAGAACGTGCCGATCTGATTGGCCATCTTGACCAGATTGTCGATATGCATGAAAGACCCTACGCAAGCTTGAGTCGTTGGGGGTGAGAGTAGGCGACCAGGCTGCCGCCGCGCACGAAACCGGCCAGCGTGACACCCGCCGATTCGGCCAGACGCGCAGCCAGCCCCGTTGATCCGGACACCGCCGCCAGGATGCCCGCGCCAATCGAGGCCGTCTTGAGCACCATCTCGTAGCTGGCGCGGCTGGTGACGATCACGGCGCCACGACTCACGTCCTCGCCGCCCTGCGCCAGCGCGCCGGCGAGTTTGTCGAGCGCGTTGTGGCGGCCCACGTCCTCGCGCACCAGCGATACGTCGCCATCTGCCCGCAACCACGCTGCCGCGTGTGTGGCCCCGGTATCGCGCAGCAGCGCCTGCCGCTTGTGCAGCGCGGCGAAGGCATCATCGAACACCACGGGATCGAACACCGCGGCGCTTTGCACCTTCCGCGGCGCGCGCATGACCTCCTCGAGCGATTCCGTGCCGCAGAGACCGCAACCGGTACGTCCCGCCAGCGCCCTGCGCCGGCTCTTGAGCGCGACGAACGCGGCGCTGGCGATCTCCAGCTTCACCGTCACGCCATTCTCGGCGGCTTCCACCTCGATGCCGTAGATGTCGCGCGCGCTGTCGACCACGCCCTCGGTCAGGCTGAAGCCGATCGCGAAATCCTCCAGGTCCGCCGGCGTGGCCAGCATCACCGCATGGGAGATGCCGTTGTACTCGAACGCCACCGGCACTTCCTCGGCCAGATGATCGATCTCGGCGGAGGCGGCGCCCTGCCGCCAGCGCGTGACCGCACGCGTGTGCTGCACTGGCAATACTCCAGCTTCACCCAGGCCGTTCTCGTCAGGCATGTCTCGCTTCATCGCCGTGCTCCCTGGTTCATCGCGTCGGTGCGGGCTCGCCGGCCGCGCGCAGGTGTGCCAGCTGTTCCTCGTTGAAGGCATGGTAGTTGCGCTGCCACGTGGAGGGCTGCGCCACCGGCATCACCTGCACGGCCGTCACCTTGTACTCCGGGCAATTGGTGGCCCAGTCCGAGTTGTCGGTCGTGATCACGTTGGCGCCGGACTCGGGGAAGTGGAACGTCGTGTAGACCACGCCGGGCTGCATGCGCTCGCTGACGATCGCTCGCAGCACCGTTTCCCCGGCACGGCTCTGAATCCCGACCCAGTCGCCATCCTTGATCCCACGTTCCTCCGCATCGTGCGGATGGATCTCGAGCCGGTCCTCATCGTGCCAATGCACGTTGTGCGTGCGCCGTGTCTGTGCGCCAACGTTGTATTGGGACAGGATGCGGCCCGTAGTCAGGATCAGCGGGTACTTCCGGTTGACCTTCTCGCTGGTCGGCACGTACTTCGTGATGATGAACTTGCCCTTGCCGCGCACGAAGGTGTCCACGTGCATGGTCGGCGTGCCCTCCGGGGCCTCGGCATTGCACGGCCACTGGATACTGCCAAGTTCCTCGAGCTTCTTGTAGCTGACACCCGCGAACGTGGGCGTGAGGCGCGCAATCTCGTCCATGATCTCGGACGGATGGTTGTAGTGCATCGGATAGCCGAGCGCGTTCGACAGCAGGATCGTTGCCTCCCAGTCCGAGTAACCGGCCTTCGGCGGCATCACCTTGCGCACGCGCGAGATCCGGCGCTCCGCGTTGGTGAACGTACCGTCCTTCTCCAGGAACGACGAACCCGGCAGGAACACGTGCGCGTACTTGGCGGTTTCGTTCAGGAAGATATCCTGCACGACGATGCACTCCATCGACGACAGCGCTTCGGCCACGTGCTGCGTATTCGGGTCGGACTGGACAATGTCCTCGCCCTGGCAGTACAGACCCCGGAACGATCCGGTGATTGCCGCTTCGAACATGTTCGGAATACGCAGACCGGGCTCGGGGTTGATCTCGACATTCCACGCGGCCTCGAAGCTGCCGCGCACCGTCGAGTCCGACACATGACGATAGCCCGGCAGTTCATGCGGGAACGAGCCGATATCGCACGACCCCTGCACGTTGTTCTGGCCGCGCAGCGGATTGACGCCCACGCCTTCGCGACCGATGTTGCCGGTGGCCATGGCCAGATTGGCGATGCCCATCACCGTGGTCGAGCCCTGCGCATGTTCTGTCACACCCAGGCCGTAATAGATCGCGGCGTTGCCGCCGGTGGCGTAGAGGCGGGCCGCGCCGCGCAGTTGTTCTGCCGGCACGCCGGTCTCCGCTTCGAGTGCCTCAGGCGAGTTCTCGGGCAATGCGACGAAATCGCGCCATTGCTGGAACGCGCGGTCCTCGCAACGCTCGGCGATGAATTGCTCGGCCAGCAGCCCCTCGGTGACGATCACGTGCGCGATCGACGTCACCACCGCCACATTGGTACCCGGGCGCAATTGCAGGTGATAGTCGGCGCGGATATGCGGCGATTCCACCAGGTCGATGCGGCGCGGGTCCACCACGATCAGCCTGGCCCCGGCGCGCAGGCGACGCTTCATGCGCGAGGCGAACACCGGGTGCCCATCGGTCGGATTAGCGCCGATAACCATGATCACGTCGGCCTTGGCCACCGAGCGGAACGTCTGCGTGCCAGCGGATTCGCCGATGGTCGTCTTCAGGCCGTAGCCAGTGGGCGAATGGCAGACACGCGCGCAGGTGTCGACGTTGTTGTTGCCGAACGCGGCTCGCACGAGCTTCTGCACCAGATAGCCTTCCTCGTTGGTGCAGCGCGACGAAACGATGCCGCCGATCGAATCCTTGCCGTGCTCCGCCTGGATGCGCCGGAACTGCGAGGCCGCGTATCCGATCGCCTCTTCCCACGACACTTCCCTCCACGGGTCGGTAATCCTGGCGCGAATCATCGGCTTCAGGATGCGGTCCTTGTGCGTGGCATAGCCCCACGCGAAACGGCCCTTCACGCAGGCATGGCCCTCGTTGGCGGCGCCGTCCTTGTAAGGCACCATCCGCACGACCTCGTTGCCCTTCATCTCGGCCTTGAACGAGCAGCCCACGCCGCAGTACGCGCACGTGGTGATCTTGCTGTGGGACGCCTGGCCCAGCTGGATCACCGACGTTTCCGTCAGCGTGGCGGTGGGGCACGCCTGGACGCAGGCACCACACGACACGCAGTCCGATTCCATGAACGGCTGGCTGGTGCCGGCCGCCACACGCGAATCAAAGCCCCGGCCGCTGATCGTCAGCGCGAACGTACCTTGCGTCTCCTCGCAGGCACGCACGCAGCGATTGCAGACGATGCACTTGGACGGGTCATACGTGAAGTACGGATTCGATTCGTCCTTGGCCAGATGCGTGTGCGTGGCGATCGGCGGGGCAGTGCCGGCGCCATCGTTGTATCGCACTTCACGCAGGCCCACCACACCGGCCATGTCCTGCAACTCGCAGTTGCCGTTGGTCGGGCAGGTCAGGCAGTCGAGCGGGTGATCGGAGATATAGAGTTCCATCACGCCCCGGCGCAGATCGCCGAGCTTCTCGCTTTGCGTGCGCACCTTCATTCCTGCTTCAACGGGCGTGGTGCACGAAGCCGGATAGCCGCGCCGGCCTTCGATCTCCACCAGGCAGAGGCGGCACGATCCGAATGCCTTCAGCGAATCGGTGGCGCAGAGTTTCGGCACGCCCACGCCCGCCTCGGCGGCGGCGCGCATCACGGATGTGCCAGCTGGCACGGTGACGGATACCCCGTCGATTTCCAGCGTAACCTGCGTTTCGGCGTCGCTGGCCGGGGTACCGTAGTCGAAATCGTCTCGAGCGTTCAAGGGATGTCTCCCGTCTTTCACTGCTGTGAGGTCGCGCGCTCCTGAGGAGTGCGTCGTGCTTTTTTTGATTGCCGCGCTCAGGCCGCGTTCAGGCTGCCTTCGCAGCCTTGCCCGACAGGCCGAAGTCCTCCGGAAACTCGTTTAGTGCAGACAGCACCGGGTACGGCGTCATGCTGCCCATCGCGCAAAGCGATCCATTGACCATCGTGTCGCAAAGATCGCGCACCAGCGCCACGTGCTTCACGGACTGGTCCCCGGCGATGATGCGGTCCATCACCTCGACGCCGCGCGTGGACCCGATCCGGCATGGCGTGCACTTGCCGCACGACTCGATCGCGCAGAACTCCATTGCGTAGCGCGCCATCTTCGCCATGTCCACGGTCTCGTCGAACACCACGATGCCGCCGTGCCCCACTACCGCGCCGAACGCCGCGTACGCCTCGTAGTCGATCGGTGTATCGAAGCGTGAGTCGGGCAGGTAGGCGCCGAGCGGCCCGCCCACCTGCACCGCGCGGATTGCACGTCCGCTGCGCGTGCCGCCGCCATAGTCGAGCATCAGCTCGCGCAGCGTCACGCCGAACGCCTTTTCGACCAGACCACCCTGACGGATGTTGCCGGCCAACTGGAACGGCAGCGTGCCGCGCGACCGGCCCATGCCGAAGTCCTGATAGAACTTCGCGCCGCGCGCGAGAATCACCGGCACGGTGGCCAGGGAGATCACGTTGTTGATAACGGTAGGCTTGCCGAACAGCCCCTCCAGCGCCGGCAGAGGAGGCTTGGCGCGCACCACGCCGCGCTTGCCTTCCAGGCTTTCGAGCAGCGCGGTTTCCTCGCCGCAGACGTAGGCGCCGGCGCCCTTGCGCACTTCCAGCTGGAAGCGGCGGCCGCTGCCGCGAATGTCGTCGCCAAGCCAGCCGGCACGCGTGGCGATCTCGATCGCTGCCGCCGTCGCGGCAATCGCGTGCGGATACTCGGATCGCGTGTAGATGTAGCCCTGCTCTGCCCCGACGGCCAGACCCGCGATCACCATGCCCTCGATCAGCATGAACGGATCGTCCTCCATCACCATGCGGTCGGAGAATGTGCCCGAGTCGCCCTCGTCGGCATTGCACACCACGTACTTGACGTCGGACCTGGCGCCGAGCACGGTCTTCCATTTGATGCCGGTCGGGAACGCTGCGCCGCCACGGCCGCGCAGGCCAGAATCGACGACCTCCTGCACGATCTCCGCGGGCGCCATCGACAGCGCGCGGGTCAGCCCGACGAAGCCCTCGTGCGCGATGTAGTCGTCAAGCGACAAGGGGTCGGTAATGCCGACGCGCATGAACGTCAGCCGCTCCTGCTTCTTCAGGAACGGAATCTCGTCAGTCGCGCCGTGGCCCAGCGCATGGCTGCCGCCGTGGAGGAATCCCGCGTCGAACAGCGCGGACACATCGTCCTCGGTGACCGGGCCATACGCCACCCGGCCCGCATCGGTCTGCACCTCGACGAGCGGTTCCAGCCAGAACATCCCACGCGAGCCGTTGCGCACGATGCGCACATCCACGCCGCGCTTTTCCGCCTCGCGCGCGATGGCCTGCGCCACTTCATCTGCGCCCAGCGCCAATGCGGTGGAGTCGCGGGGTACGAAGATCGTCGTGCTCATGCCTGGGCCTCCTCGCGCTCGCGGGCTGCGTCGATCAGCTTGTCGAATCGCTGCGTGTCGACGCGACCATGCAAACGATCGCCGATTGTCATCGCCGGGCCGCAGGCGCACTGGCCGAGGCAATAGACCGGCTCAAGCGTGAACTGGCCATCTGCGGTGGTCTCGTGGAAGTCGCACCCGAGGGCCTTGCGCGCATGGGCGGCAAGCGCATCGGCGCCGACGGACTGGCAAGCCTCGGCGCGGCAGACCTGCACCACGGTACGGCCGGCCGGCCGCTCGCGGAAGTGGTGATAGAACGTGATCACGCCATGGACCTCTGCGCGCGACAGGTTGAGCGCGCGCGCGATGACCGGTACCGCATCGGCCGGAATGAAACCCTGGCTGTCCTGGATGTCGTGCAGGATCGGCAGCAGCGCGCCTGGCATGTCGCGCCGGGCGGCCACGATGCGTGCGACGGCGTCGGCAACGCCCGCGGCGTCACCGCCGGTGGGGATGGTATCTGGCATGAACTGTGTCTCCGTACCGTTTTGCGGCGCCCACCGATATCGGCTTTTTTTTACATATTTGGTGGCACCGAAGCTGGCTTTTTTGCCGCTTTGTGCGACTATAGGATCGTGGTTTGCCCCGTTCAATATGCTATTTTCCGCATATGCTCCGCATTTCGATCCACCCCCATCTGCAGATTCGCGACGACACGGCCCGGACACCGGCGCCAGCGCTCGACGTTTCGCGGCTCGTGGCGTTGCTCGGCCATATCGAGGCCACCGGCAATATCGCCCAGTCGGCGGAAGCGGTGTCGTTGTCATATCGCTACGCCTGGGGAATCCTGCGCGATGCGGAAACCCTGTTCGGCGGCGCGCTGATCGCCAAGACACGCGGGCGCGGATCGGTGCTGACGCCGCTGGCGCAGCAACTCGTCTGGGCCAGCAAGCGCATTGCCGCGCGGTTGTCGCCCACGCTGGAAAGCCTGGCCTCGGAACTCGAAATCGAACTCAAGAAGCTGATGGCCGAGTCCGACCCGGCCGTGCGCATCCATGCCAGCCACGGATTCGCGGTGGCCGCGCTGCGCGATTTTCTCGATGAACAGAAGGTACGGCATGACCTGAAGTACTGCGGCAGCCTGGAAGCCGCCGCCGCGCTGGCCGAAGGCGCCTGCGACATCGCCGGCTTCCATGTGCCGATCGGCGAGTTCGAGGAAGAGACGCTAAGGCGGTTCACGCGCCTGCTGCATCCGCAAACCCACTGCCTGATTCACCTGGCCACGCGCGCGCAGGGGTTGTTCGTGCGGCCGGGCAACCCGCTCAATGTGTTGACGCTGGAAGACCTGGTGCGCCCCGACGTGCGGTTCGTCAATCGCCAGATGGGCTCCGGCACCCGGTTGCTGCTGGACCTGATGCTGGCAAGGCGCGGCATCGACAGCAGCCGCATCGAAGGCTTCAACAACGGCGAGTTCACCCACGCCGCGGTGGCAGCGTATATCGGCAGCGGCATGGCCGATGTGGGCTTCGGCGTGGAAACGGCCGCGCGCCGCTTCGGGCTGGAGTTCGTGCCGGTGCTCAAGGAGCGCTACTTCTTCGCCATCGAGACGAAGGCGCTGCAGAACCCGGCGCTGACGGGAGCGGTGAACGCGATGAAGAGCGGGAGTTTCCGGGAGCGCGTCAATGCGCTGCCCGGCTACGATGGCGAGATGACCGGACTGGTGCAGTCATTCGAGGAAGCGTTTCCGGGAATGCTGCCGTAGACGCGTGGCGGGGAAATCCCATCCACGCGCCTGACGCGCCTAACTCCCGAATCAATACACCACGACAGACAGCGCCGCACCCGCCGGCACGCGCACCTTGTCGCTGTACACGCCGTTGCTGTCGCTACGCGCAGCCGCGTAAGTGCCGTAGCCCTGCAGGAAGATCGGGGCGATGGCTGGCAGTTTTCGCAGCGCCGCATACGCCGGCAGCGACGGATCGATCTGTGGCAGCACATACGTGCCATCCGTCCGGCCCGGGTAGCCAAAACCGGTGGGCGCCGACGCTGCCGGCAGCGCGGCGGTCGTGGTCACCTTCCAGTTCAGCAGGGCCTGCTCGAACGTCCAGCCCGGTCGTGCCGCGCGAATCGCCTGATCGAGCACGGTCTTCGAATCCGCCGTGGCGCGCGTCAGCAGATCCTTGTAGAACGCCAGGCCAAGCTGGCGATCGAGGAAGCCGCCAAGACTGCCGGACACCGAATAGCTTTCGCACGACGCGCCAAATCCCGTGAACTGCAGCACGTTGCAGTTATAGGCGCCATAGCGATAGAAGTCCGGCAGGCGCAGATCGCGGATGGGGTTGTACGTCGGGTCGATATCGTGACTCTGGAAGTCCTCCATCTGCATCGCCGTCATTTCCTCCAGCCACGTGTCGTAGGCATACGCAGCCCCCATGCTGACCTGACGGCGATAGAAGTTCTGCATGTGCGTGCCTTCGTGCGCCATGACCGTCTTGACCGATTGCAAGCCCGATGCACCGCCGAGAGACAGGGTCTCGCTGTCCAGGTAAAGCGAGATCGCCTCGTTGCTGTTCTGTGCGCTGCTCTTCAGGAAGTTGTGCATGCTCCAGAAGTAGCCGACCGTACCGAACGGCTGACCGTCGCGGTTGAAATTGAGAATGACGATGTCCAGCGGCTGGCCATCGGGCAACATCGTGCCGCCGTAGCTGTTTGGTCCCCAGACCGGGCCGCCGATATTGACGAGCTTGTCGTAGATGCCACCGCTGTTCGCAAATGCAGCGGCCAGACCGTCGACCATCGCCTGCGTGATGTTCCCCGCGGTGAACTCGGCGTCCTCGACCCAGAAGTTGACTCGCACATTGCCCGGGGCCGTCACCTGCGTGCGCAACGTGGCCGGACGCGTGGTCTTGTCGGTGTGATACCAGCTCTTCTGCGCACCCACTGCCAGACCGACCGTCGCGGACAGCGGCGCGGACACGCCCATCGTGCTCAGCCGTGGCGCCGGCCCGTTCTGGAGGGTGTCCACCCAGCCCGCGCGGTTGTACTCGCCGATGGCGCGCTGCGTGGCTTCGGCGTCCGAGACCACGCTCAATGCCTGGGGCGACAGCATATCCGCCGCCACACTCGACGAGACCGAGGCCGGCATGGCGACCAACATGCTTGACAGGTTGGTCAGCATCAGCGAGATCGACCGTCCGGCCACGCCGGAGATGGCGTACTGGACGTCCATGTCACTGCTACCCGGAGCGCGACCCCAGATACCGGTACCGGCACCCGCATAGCTGCTGGCGGAGGCCGCGCCGCAGCCGCTGCACGACTGGTCAAGGCCCGTGACCAGCAGCGGCGCAGGCGTAGCGGGGGGCGTCGTCGTGGTGGTAGTGGTAGTGGTGGTCGTGGTGGCAGAGGGCGTGGCGGTGGGGCCAGACCCACCATCGCCACCGCCGCCACAGGCTGCCAGCGCCAGCACACTCATCGCTGCCAGCCCAGTCCAGCCAGAAACACGCGGAAAGGGTCGTACGCACGCGGACGCGCGTGCCAGGTTTTGACGCATCAAGGGGACTCCCGAGGAAAAGTAGACGGTCCCCAGTGATGCCGACGCGCCCTTGCGCGTCGTCCCCGGGGTCACCCTTGGATATCGACGCGCCCATGGCTGCGCTTGAGACCCGAATCACCCCGGTGCAGCGCAAGATTTGCGTTAACGCAGGGTATCGATCATCTCGGGAGCGCCGCGCCCGGGGTCCGGCCGCGGCGTCCGGTGTCAGTAGATTTCCGGCACGATCATCTTGCCCGGCACGGGATGCCGCACGTAATCGGCATGACGCTCCCGCTCGGGCAGCAGGACGCTCTGCTGTTGCGGCTCCACGTAGGGCATCTGCTGCAGCAAGTGATGGATGCAGTTCAGGCGCGCGCGCTTCTTGTCGACCGCCTGCACCACCCACCACGGCGCCTCGTCGATGTGCGTGCGCTCGAGCATCACTTCCTTGGCGCGCGTGTACTCTTCCCAGCGACGGCGTGACTCCAGATCCATCGGGCTCAGCTTCCACTGCTTGAGCGGATCGTGGATGCGGCTCAGGAAGCGCAGATGCTGCTCGTCGTCCGTGATCGAGAACCAGTACTTGATGACCTGGATACCAGAGCGCACGAGCATGCGTTCGAACTCAGGCACCGAGCGGAAGAACTCCTCATACTGCTCGTCGGTGCAGAAACCCATGACGCGCTCGACGCCCGCGCGGTTGTACCAGCTACGGTCGAACAGCACCATTTCGCCGGCAGCCGGCAGATGCGACACGTAACGCTGGAAGTACCACTGCGTGCGCTCGCGATCGTTCGGCGCCGGCAGCGCGGCCACGCGGCAGACACGCGGATTGAGGCGTTGCGTGATCCGCTTGATCACACCACCCTTGCCCGCTGCATCGCGCCCCTCGAAGAGGATAACGACCTTGTGGCCGGTTTCCACCACCCAGCTCTGCAGCTTGACCAGTTCGCCCTGCAGGCGGAACAGTTCGCGGAAATAGCGATGGCGTTCGGCGCGCTCGATATCGTCGCCGTTGAGGTTGCTGTTGTCCCCCGGGCCACCAATATCGCCATCCAGCACACGCTGGATCAGTCCCGGGTCACGATCTTCGAGTTCGAGTTCGAGCTCTTCGTCATAGTAATCCGCCACTTCCTGGTGGATGCGGCGGATCAGCGCCTCGTCGTTGTAATCCATGGCTTTCCTCCATCACGTACGCCGGACTGACGTACGGCTGTGCGCCGGAAATCGTACGCTTTCAGTGTGGCACTTGCATGAATCGACTGCCAGCCTACTCGGCCTGCTTGCGGAACGCCCAGCGCCCGGCCAGCACCGTGAAGCTGGCCACCAGTACCACAAGCACCCAGAAGCCGTGCGGATGATCCGCCAGCGGAATGCCGCCCACGTTCATGCCGAAGAAGCCAGCCACGATGTTGATCGGCAGCGCCAGTACGGTGACCAGCGTCAGCGTGAACAGCGTGCGGTTGGTCTGTTCGTTGAGCTTGGCGGCGATCTCTTCCTGCAGCAGCTTGATCCGCTCCACCAGCGCGGCAAGGTCGTTCAGCACCAGCGAGAACTCTTCGGTCGACTCGCGCAGCTCGCGCAAGTCACCGTCGAGCAGCCACGCCGGCGGACGGTTCAGCAGGCGGAACAACGCGCCGGGCTCCGGCGCCAGCAGGCGCTGCAGTCGCACCAGACCACGACGCATCGCGCCCAGGTCCGCGCGGTTCGAGTGCAGCCGCTGGGACAGCAACTGGTCCTCGATCTGGTCGACATTGATACCGGTCTCGCGCACGATCTGCACGAGCACGTCGGCCTGATCGCGCAGCAGGTGCACCACCAGATCCAGCGGCGAGCGGAATGGCTCGCCCCTGCGCACCGCGGCGCGCAGGCGGTCCACCGAACGCAGTGGCCGTGCGCGGGCGGTCACCAGCAGCCGATGATCGGCATGGGCCCACAGCGTGGAAATGTCGGTGGAAACCACGCCGAAGTTGTAGATCACATCGTTGACCACGGCCAGCAGCGCATCGTCCTGGCGCTCGATACGTGTCGAATGCGAGCCCTGCCGCAGCGCTTCGAAGAAGTCTTCTGGCAGGCCGAGCTGGCCTTTCATCCAGCGCTCGCAAGCGCTGTGGGACAGGTTGAAGTGAAGCCAGAGAAACGGCTGGTCGTGCCGTGCCGTGGTCGGCGCGGCATTACCGTGCTGACGCAGCCAGGCCGCCGCGCCTGTCGAGTCGATCTCCCGCAAGGGCTGCCCCGGTTCGAACAAGAAACCGCTGACCAGACCGACCGGATCTGACCCGTAGCCCGACTCGACAATGCCCGATTGCATGAAGACTCCCGTGGATCGAAATAACTGTGACGCGCGACGTTAGCATGGCGCCGTGACGCCCCGGAACTACCTGGCCTTTCCGGCCGCCAGCTTCTTGTAGAACGCCGCGCGGCTGAGCCCGATGCGGGCGGCGGCCTCGGCTACACGGCCTCCGCAGGCGTCCAGCGCCTGATGCAGGAAGGCCGCTTCGAACTGCGCCATGGCGTCGGCATAGGATTGCGCGGGCGCCGCGGTCTGAACGCCGGGGACGAGGGCGATGGCCACGTCTGCTGCCACCTCCGGCGGCACGGGTGTCTCCGGAATCACTGTCGTCGGACGGCGCGCGGATTCCGGTGCCGATTGAGGGCCCGCATGGACGGCGGACGGCACGCGCCCCAGCCCAAGCAGCGGCGCCAGTGTCGCGGCGTCGATCGCATCCTCGTCGCACAGCATCACCACACGCTCCAGCACATTGCGCAGTTCGCGCACGTTGCCCGGCCAGTCGTACTCGCCGAGCAGCTTCAATGCGTCCGCGCCCAGCCCCATCGGCTGCCGGGCCGCCTTGATGCAGAGTTCCTCGATCATTGCGTAGGCCATTGGCACCAGATCGCCCAGTCGCTCCCGCAGCGGCGGCAGTTCGATGGTCAGCACGTTGAGCCGGTAATAGAGGTCCGGGCGGAACCTGCCCGCCGCCACCAGCCCCGGCAGGTCGGCGGACGTGGCGGCAATGATGCGCACATCGGATCGCACGATCCGGTTGGAGCCAAGTGGCTCGAATTCTCGATCCTGGAGCGCGCGCAGCAACTTGCTCTGCAGCGCGAGCGGCATGTCGCCGATTTCATCGAGAAACAGCGTGCCGCCATCGGCCAGCTCGAACTTGCCAACGCGGCCCTTGCGGTCGACGCCGGTATAGGCGCCCGGCGCGGCGCCAAAGAACTCCACTTCGAGCAACGTGTCGGGAATCGCCGAGACATTGACCGTCACGAGCGGCTTTTCGGCACGCGCCGAACCCGCGTGAATGCCGTGCGCCAGCAGCTCCTTACCGGTGCCGGTCTCGCCGAGCAGCAGCACTGGCGATTCCACCTGGGCCGCCCGGCGCGCCTGACGCTTGACCTCCTGCGCCGCCCGGCTGGTGCCGACGAAGCTCGCGAAGGTGTACTTGGCGCGGCGCGCCTGATCCAGCGATCGCCGCGCGGCAGCCAGTTCGGCCTGCACCCGCGCGTAATGGGCATAGATCGGCGTGAGGGCCTTGAGTTCGTCGAACAATGCGAAGCCCACACCGCCGATGGTCCGACCCTCGTCGTCCTTGATCGGCAGCCGCGTGACGATCATCGGCTCGCGCCCTGTCTCCAGGATGTCCAGCAGGATCGGCTTGCCGGTTGTTACGACCTCGCGCATCAGGCTGTGCGGGATCACCTGCTCGCAATCAAGCCCGATCGCGTCCTGCGGATTACTGAAGCCAAAACGCGCCGCGTAGCGCTTGTTGATCCACACCACGCGTGCCTGGTCGTCCACGACGAAAGTCCCCTCGCTGAAATTCTCGAAGGTGCGGAAAAGCGACTCCATGGCCCGCCGCGCGACATCGTCGTAGTCGAGCAGCAGCGCGCCGCCCGGTTCGGCGATCTTGTGCATGTTCTCGTTTTTCGATTCTCGATTTGGAGACGCGAAGTGTCTCATATTGGAGACTTATAGGTCTCCCGGGAGAACCCGACATCTCCATCGGGAGACATTCTCCATCAAACCGTCATGAATATGCCGTATAGATAACTTATAGCGTGGGCATGGAACGTGCTGAACAAGCGGCCCCCAAAAGTTGCCCCTTGCGCCACATCCAGGGGGTATCCAATAACAAGTCTTCGGAGACCTCATGTCTTTCGTCATCGTGCTCGCCGCCCTGGCGTTCCTGATGTTCGCCGCCTATCGCGGCTACAGCGTCATCCTGTTCGCACCGATCGCCGCGCTAGGCGCAGTGCTGCTGACCGACCCGTCGGCCGTCGCGCCTGTGTTTTCCGGCATCTTCATGGAGAAGATGGTCGGCTTCGTGAAGCTCTACTTCCCGGTGTTCATGCTGGGTGCCGTGTTCGGCAAGGTCATCGAGCTTTCGGGCTTCTCCGAGTCGATCGTCGCCGCGGCGATCCGCTATATCGGCCGCTCGCGCGCCAATGCCGTGATCGTGGCGGTCTGCGCACTGCTGACCTACGGCGGCGTGTCGCTGTTCGTGGTGGTGTTCGCGGTCTACCCGTTCGCCGCCGAGCTCTATCGCCAGAGCAATATCCCGAAGCGCCTGATGCCGGGCGCCATCGCACTGGGCGCGTTCTCGTTCACGATGGATTCGCTGCCGGGCACGCCGCAGATACAGAACATCATCCCGACCACGTTCTTCAAGACCACCTCGTGGGCCGCGCCCGTGCTGGGCGTGGCGGGCTCGCTGTTCATCATCATCGTTGGCCTGTCGTACCTGGAGTGGCGCCGTCGCGTGGCCGCCGCCAATGGCGAGGGCTACGGCACCAACCTGCTGAACGAACCGCAACGTGTGGAAGGCGGCAAGCTGCCGCCGCCGCTGCTGGCCATCCTGCCGCTGATCGTGGTGGGTGTGTCCAACTTCTGGCTCACGCGCATGATTCCGCTCTGGTATGGCGAGGCCAACAGCGTGTCGCTGCCCGGTCTGGCCAAGCCGGTGGAAACCAAGATCGCCAGCGTGACCGCGATCTGGGCCGTGGAAGCCGCGCTGCTGCTCGGCATCGTAGTGGTGCTCGTGACGGCATTCGGCGCGGTGCGCTCGCGCTTTGCCGAAGGTACCAGGAGCGCCGTGTCCGGTGCGCTGCTGGCCTCGATGAACACCGCATCGGAATACGGCTTCGGCGGCGTGATCGCCGCGCTGCCGGGCTTCCTGGTGGTGAGCGATGGGCTGCGCAGCATTCCCAATCCGCTGGTCAATGCGGCGGTGTCGGTCAGCACGCTGGCGGGTATCACGGGGTCGGCATCGGGCGGCATGAGCATCGCGCTGGCCGCCATGTCGGACGTCTTCATCCAGGGCGCGCACGCCGCCCAGATTCCGCTGGAAGTCCTGCACCGCGTGGTGTCGATGGCCAGCGGCGGCATGGACACGCTGCCGCATAACGGCGCAGTAATCACGCTGCTGGCGGTCACCGGCCTGACGCATCGCCAGTCGTATCGCGACATCTTCGCAATCACGCTGATCAAGACGATGGCGGTGTTCTTCGTCATCTTCGTGTTCTACGCTACCGGTCTGGTCTAAGGAGCGGCAATGGTCAATCTGCAAGGCAAGACCGCGCTGGTCACCGGCTCCACCAGCGGCATCGGACTGGGCATCGCCGAAGCGCTGGGCCGCGCTGGCGCGAACATCGTGCTGAACGGCTTCGGCGATGTCGACGCGGCGCACGCCACAATTGCGGCGACTGGCGCGCAATTGGCCCATCATCCGGCGGACATGCGCAAGCCCGATGAGATCGAAGCGATGATCGCCATGGCACGGGATCGCTTTGGCGCCGTGGACGTGCTGGTCAACAACGCCGGCATCCAGCATGTGGCGCAGGTAGAGGACTTCCCCGCGCAGAAGTGGGACGACATCCTTGCCATCAACCTGACGTCGAGCTTCCACACAACCCGGCACGTGGTTCCCGCGATGCGAGCCCGTAACTGGGGTCGTATCGTCAATATCGCGTCGGTGCACGGGCTCGTCGGCTCAGCCGGCAAGTCCGCCTACGTGGCGGCCAAGCATGGTCTCGTCGGGCTGACCAAGGTCACCGCGCTGGAAACGGCCGGTACCGGCATCACCTGCAACGCGATCTGTCCCGGCTTTGTGCTGACGCCGCTGGTAGCGGCGCAAATCGATGCGATCGCGAAGCGAGACGGCATTTCGTTGGAAGCGGCTCAGGCACGGCTGCTGTCGGACAAGCAACCCTCGGGGCAGTTCGTCACGCCGGAGCAGTTGGGCAATCTGGTGCTGATGCTCTGTTCGCCGTTCGGCGATCAGGTGCGCGGCGCAGCCTGGGCCATGGACGGCGGCTGGACCGCGCAATAGCTGTAGCAGTTAGGACACCGCGCGCCACGCCGCATCCGGCATGGCGCGCGGCAGATGGGCGGCCTCTTACAGCCCGCCTACGCCAGGGAACGTGATCACGCTTCGCGCCACACTTCCCGACTGCATCGCGATGAACCCCTCATTGATGTCCTCCAGCGAGATCCGCTGCGAAATCAGATCGTCGAGCAGCAGCTTGCCCTGCATGTACAACTCGACCAGTCGAGGGATATCCAGACTCAGGCGGTTCGAACCCATGAACGAGCCCTGGATGCGCTTCTCTTTCAGGAAGTCGAGTGCGGGCAGTTCGATCCTCGCATCAGGACGGAACAGGCCGATCACCGTCGCCGTGCCACCGGGGGCCAGCATCGCGTAGCACTGCTCGGCGGTCTGCTTCAGGCCGATGCATTCGAAGGCGAATTCGGCACCGCCGCCGGTCAGTTGCATCACCTGCGCTACCGGGTCTCCATCGCCCGCATTGACGACGTCGGTCGCCCCGAACTTGCGAGCCAGTTCCAGCTTGGCAGGCAGCATGTCCACGGCGATCACACGCGACGCGCCGGCAATCGCCGCGCCGTTGATCACGGACAGCCCGACACCGCCGCAACCGACCACCACCACGGTGCTGCCCGGCGGCACCTTCGCGCTGTGGAAAACCGCACCCGTGCCAGTAATGACCGCGCAGCCGAGCAACGCCGCGCGATCGAGCGGCATATCGTCACGAATCTTCACCAGCGCGTTCTCGTGCACGAGGATCTCTTCGGCGAAACCGGAAAGATTGAATACCTGGCTGAGCGGATTTCCCGCCAGGCGCAGACGGTTGGCCTTGCCCGGCGGAAGCTTCACCTCCGGGTTCTGGCACAGCACCTGGCGGCCCGCCGCGCATACCGAGCAGTGGCCGCAATAGACCGACAGGCAGCCCACCACATGATCGCCCGCCTTCAGTCCGGATACCTGCGAGCCAACGGCCTCCACCACACCCGACACCTCGTGCCCAAGCACGGCAGGCAGCGGTAGCGGATAGGTGCCCTGCATCATGTGAAGATCGCTATGGCACAACCCCACAGCCGCCGTTCGCACCCGCACCTCGCGCGGACCCGGTTCGGCAATGGCAACGTCATGGATCACGAGCGGCGCGCCTGCTTTTTCCATCACTGCGGCTTTCATCTTCTGTGTCTCCTTGGTTGAATCAACTTGCTTCACGGAGCCGGGACGTGCGGCGGCCCGGCCAGATAGCGTTGCAGCATCGCGGCAAGGCGAGGCTCGAGCGCCGCGTCCTCCATGCCGATGCCATGCGGCACTTCCAGCGCGATGCTCGTGAGGGTACTGACCACCAGCCGGATCGCCATCCGGATCTCGTCCTCGGCCCAGTCGCGCCCTTCCGCGCGCAGATGGCCGGACAGGCAGGGCACCATCACATCGAGAATGCGCTGGTTGGCATCGCGAATGGGCCCCCATAACGGTCCACCGCTGGCGGCATGTCGCAGGTAGGCCGCGAACACACCAGCATATGAGCGGAAGGTGGCAACGTAGAACGCGATGATGCGTGCGCAGATGGCATCAGCCGGTCCGTCATGCCAGACCGGGTCTTGCGCCATCTGCGCATCGAGCCCGGCCCGGAGTTCGGTCAGCATATCCTCGAGCACCAGCGCGCAAAAGGTCTCCTTGTCGCGAAAGCGTGTGTAGAACGCGCCAACCGACGTGGAGGCCGCCTGGGTCAGCTCGGCCAGCGAGAAGCCGGTCAGGCTGCCGGATGCGTTGATCAACCCTCGCCCCGCCGTAAGCATGGCCCGCAGGGAGGCCTCGCTGCGCTCCTGGCGCGGCGTGCGCAAACCTTCCACGGTCTGCATCGGAATGATCGGATTCATACGTCGTAGGTGATGATCAATGATCGATCGTGACGCGGACGCGCCTGGCACGCCAGTATCCAGCCGGCGGCAAGTTCGTCGGGACTGAACACGTCGTTGTGCGCGTGGGCGACTTCGCCATCGAGGCATTTTGCCGCGCACGATCCGCAGTAGCCTTCCTCGCACGCGTACGGCACATCGAGCCCGGCCTCCAGCATGGCCTGCAGGAGCGACTGGCCGCCCTCCACCCGCACCGTATGCTGTTCGCCCTTGATCGTCACGCGCGCATCGCATGAGGCCATCGCTGCCGTGGCGGTAACCGCGGCGCTGGCGACCACGGGCGCGGCGTCGAAACGCTCCAGGTGCACACGCCCACCTGCCACGCCGGCTTCGCCCGCGGCCTGCTGAATCATGGCCATGAACGGCGCGGGACCGCAAAGATAAAGGTGGAAGTCCGCATTGCGGCGCAGCATTTGTCCGAGGGTCTGCGCGTCGGGGATGCCGTGTTCGTCATCGTAGTGCCACCGGACCGCGAGCCGCTCCGGATGATCCGCCACCAGCCTGGCAATGGCCTGCCCGAAGATGACGCTCGCGGCATCACGATTCGCATAGAAGAGCGTGATGTGGCGCGTGGTCGTGGCTAGCGCGGAGCGAATCATCGACAGGACGGGCGTGATGCCACTACCCGCCGCGCAGAACACCAGCGGCGCCGCGCCATCGTCACACACGAAGCGCCCGGTGGGCGCGCTCACTTCCAGCACGCTGCCGGGGCCGACGTGCGCGTGGAACCAGTTCGACACCCTGCCTCGCGCGACCCGCTTTACCGTCACTACCGGTAGCCCAAGGGACTCCGGAGCACTGGACAGCGAGTAGCTGCGCATCAGGGTTTCCCCGCCGACGTCCACCCGGAAGGTCAAATGCTGCCCCGCACGATATCGAAACGCGCCGCGCAGCGGCTCGGGTATCGCAAGCGCGAACGAACGTGCGTCTTCGGTCTCCGCAACCACATCGGCAACGGTCAGGCGATGGAACTGCATCCGCGTCTCCTCGTTCTGCGGAACCTGTATCGGCTCCTTGCATTAATCAGAAACAGAATTATTCTTCTGTTTATAGTCGGAAGCCCCCGCAAGAACAAGGCCGATCTTCCCGGCTCCGGCGCAGCAGGTCACGATGATCGGCCAAACCCCAAGGCAAGCCAAAGGAGACGTCATGACATCGATGCACCGTTACACCCTGCCTGTGGACCAGACCGGCTGGTCCGTCGGCAGCCAGGTAGCGACAGAGTTCAACTGGGAATACGACAATGGGTCGTCCAAGCTGCTGCAGCTCTACGAGACGAGCAAGAAGCAGCAGTGGAACGCGAGCGACCGGATCGACTGGTCCCAGGAGCTGGACCCGGAGAACCCGCAGGAACTCGATGACCGCATGATCCCGATCTACGGCACCAAGCTGTGGGACAAGCTGGGCCACCACGACCGCATCGAGGTACGCCGCCACCAGCAGGCGCATTCGCTGTCGCAGTTCCTGCATGGAGAACAGGGCGCATTGATGGTCTCCGCGCGCATCGTGCAGATGGTGCCTGGCATGGATGCCAAGTTCTACGCAGCCACGCAGACGATGGACGAGGCCCGCCACGTCGAAGCCTATTCGCGTCTGCTGCATGAGAAGGTCGGCCTGCTCTATCCCATCACGCCCGGTCTGAAGTCGCTGCTGGAAACCACGCTGACCGATTCGCGCTGGGACTTCTGCTACCTCGGGATGCAGGTGCTGGTGGAAGGGCTGGCGCTCGCCGCCTTCCAGCGCATTCGCGACTTCGCGAAGAACCCGCTGGCTGCTTCGATCAATGCCTACGTGATGCAGGACGAGTCGCGCCATGTCGCCTTCGGCCGCACCGCGCTGCGCGGCTACTATCCGCAACTGACGGAGGCCGAACAACGCGAACGCGAGGACTTCGTGATCGAAGCCTGCCAGTTGATGCGCGAGCGCTTCGACCAGAAGGAAGTCTGGGGCCGGCTGGGCCTGCCCGAGGACGAATGCGCGCAGGCGGTACGCGATTCGGAAACCATGCGACTGTTCCGCCAGCGCCTGTTCAGCCGGATCGTGCCGACGGTCAAGGACATCGGTCTGTGGAGCCAGCGCGTGCAGGACGCGTTTGCCGCCATGGGCGCGATCGAGTTCGCCAACGTTGACGTCGAAGCCCAGTTCGCCAACGATCACAAGGTAGCCGAGGAATTCGACGCGCGCCGCCATGTGATGGACACCATCAAGCAGGCCACCGACAGCGCGCACTGAATCCGCGCAAGTGAAAAAACCCGGCAAATACTTGCCGGGTTTTTTTTCGTGCCAGAGATTCGCCGGCAAGCCGGCCTCTGTTCGTTAGCCTTGCAGCCGTCGCAGCGAGCGCTCGGGATGCTGACCCAGCCAGCTCATCACGAATCCCGTCAGCATCACCGCGCCGCCCAGTGCAAAACCAAGTTCGTATCCATGGGCAAGGTCGCCCGGATGCGCCTGCACGAACCATCCCATCGTGATCGGCGCGATGGCGCCCGCACAGGTGGATATCGCGACATTGAGCGCGACGATGGCGCTGCGTTGTGCGTCGGGCGTAATCTCGGCCAGGATCGCCGGGCCGAACGAGAACACCATGTTCGGCAGCGTGGCCGCAGCGGTGAGCAATACCAGCCGATAAGGCGTCGGCATCGGCACGAATGCAGGCACCAGCAGGCCCAGCCCGCCCACACCGACGCAAACGGCGCCAAACAGCACGCGGGCCACACGCGTGGATGCGCCACGCTGCAACATGCGCTGCGAGAGCCAGCTCAACGTCATGCTGATAGGGATACCCGCGGCAACCTGCACGGCGAACACCTTGCCCGCGCTGATGCGATCGAAGCCGAGCGCCTGCTCCAGATAGGAAGGAATCCAGGTCAGCACCAGCGCAAGACTCCAGTACGCCGTGAAGCCGACGAAACAGGCCGACAGAATCGTGGGGTCGGTCAGCAGCTTGCGGTAAGGCACACGTCGCGGCAAGGTATCAGCGCGCGCGGGCCCGTCATCGGCGGCGGCCGAACTCAGCGTGCCCTCGCGGCCGAAACAAAGCCAGCCCAACCCCCACACCGCCGACGCAATCGCCAGCATGATGAAGTTGGTGCGCCATCCCCAGTTGTGCGAGACATAGGGCACGAGCAGGCCCGCCAGCAGCAGCCCGATGACCGCGCCCTGGTTGATCAGCGTCACCGGCAGATTGCGCTTGTCATGCGGGAACCACTTGAACAGGGCATGTGCCGAGACCGGAAAGCTCGGTCCCTCGCCCGCGCCCAGCGCTACCCGCGAGGCCAGCAGCACCCATGACTTCGACGCGAAGGCGACCGGAAGCTGGACCACAGACCAGATGAACGCCATGCACAGCAGGATCCATCGCGAGGCCACCCGGTTACCGATGAAGCCGACCACGACCGCCGACAGCGAGAACAGCCAGAAGAAGCTGCCGGCGATCACGCCGAAGCTCGTGGGCGTCAGATGAAAATCCTCCATGATCGGCACGGCCAGCATGCCCAGCACGACCTTGTCGAGGAAGTTGATGGCGGAGAAGGCAGTCAGCCAGATGGCGATGGTCCATGCCTTGCGTGGCTGATAGACATTGGCCGGGCCGCTTTCCTCAGCCTCTTGCGGCAACACACTGCCTCGTGACGATGTCAACGCTTCTGCCATATTCGTAGTCTCCTTGCGTGCTCGCGCGCGCACCGGGGGCGTGCCGGAAGGCATGTGCCATCCGACCGGATTACGAACGGTAGTGCTATTTTTCGGTTCAGACAGCAGAGGGCAAATACTGATAGGGTTTCGCTCGGGAAACGCCTAACGCGAGACGCTCGATAACCGGAGGCTAGCGCTTGCTGCGGCGAGGCGCCGCGGATGCCACAGGCGCGACTGCCTCAGGCAATCCGAGGTAGCGGACCATCATGCGATTCAGGTGCGGCGCCAGAGCATCGTCATCGAGATGCAGCGGCCCCGGATCGTTGAGCAGGATGTTGGCGAGCGTGCCCACCATGAACTGCAGCGCGGCGCGGACTTCGAATTCCGCTGTGTCCTGGGGCCGATCGCCCAACTGCGCCGCGAGCGACGGCACGACCAGCCCGTAGATCCGCCGGTTGGCATCCCGCATCGGGTTGTCGCGCGCGTCACGCGCCGAGTAGTGCCGCAGGAATCCCCTGAACAAGCCACGATTCAGCCGAAACTGGCCGACGTAGCCGCTGATGATGCGCTCGACGATCGCCTGCGCGGGGCCCGCCTGCCAGACAGGCTCCTCGTCGATCGAGCGTTGCATGACGTCCTCCGCCTCGCGCAACGCCACTTCGAGCACATAGCCGAGAAAGGCCTCTTTGTCCTTGAAACGCCCATAGAACGCGCCAATCGACGTGCCCGCCCTGGCAACGGTCTCGTTCAGCGAAATGTCGTCGAGATTGCCGCGCTCCTCGGCCAGCGCGCGGCAGGCCGCCACCATCTTCTCCAGACTCTTTTCGCTACGCGACTGCAACGGTGGACGCACCACCTCTTCGGCGCCTCGCTTGGCCGACCGGGCGCGGGATGCGGTAACGGACCGGGTCGAGGGCTTGGTAGGCGTGGGCATGACAGTGGGTGAAGGCCGTTCGGGAACAGTGTGGATTATGCGGCAATTCACCCTGTACTCAGCACGATGAACTGGCCTCTTTTCATCACCCTCGCCCCAAAAAAACAAGGCCCTCGCTAAGGAGGGCCTTATTACTCAGCTTCGACTTGCCGAATTCGCTCAGGCGAAGTTCTTCGACGCGAAGTCCCAGCTCACGACGTTCCAGAATGCCTCGACGTACTTCGGACGGGCATTGCGGTAGTCGATGTAGTAGGCGTGTTCCCACACGTCGCAGGTCAGCAGCGGCTTGGCGTCGGTGGTCAGCGGGGTGGCGGCGTTGGAGGTCGACACCAGGTCCAGCGAGCCGTCGGCCTTCTTGACCAGCCAGGCCCAGCCCGAACCGAACGTGCCCACGGCCACCTTCGTGAATTCTTCCTTGAACTTGTCGAACGAACCCCACTTGGCGTTGATCGCGTCAGCCAGGGCGCCGGTCGGCTGGCCACCGCCGTTCGGCTTCATCGATTCCCAGTAGAACGTGTGGTTCCACACTTGGGCAGCGTTGTTGAAGATGCCGCCCGACGACTTCTTGACGATCTCTTCCAGCGATGCGCTCTCGAACTCGGTGCCCTTGATCAGGTTGTTCAGGTTCGTGACGTAGGTCTGGTGATGCTTGTCATGATGGAACTCCAGGGTCTCCTTGGAGATATGCGGAGCGAGGGCATCATGCGCGTACGGGAGAGAAGGGAGCTTGTGTTCCATTGTTCTGTCTCTGCGGTTTGTGGTGGGGAGAACTGCCGATTGTAGGTGACTTGCCAGACCCGCGCAAACGACGCCGGAAAGCCCCCTGCCCTCATGTTAGTTTCCCCGGCACAGGGCCGGGGGCAGTTGTCAGAAGCTTGCCAGCTTGGCCTGCACACCGGCGATTTCGATGTCGGCAACCCCGTCCGCCAAATGGGCCTCCACAATGCTGCCCGCACGCAACTCGACCGGCGACCGCAGGGCTCGGCCACGATTGTCAAGCAACACCGCATAGCCGCGCTCGAGCGTGCGTTGGGGCGCCAGCAGCTCCAGCGCACCCGACGCACGCGCCAGGCGTGCCGTCTCGCGCTCATGCCGCCGCGCGGCGGCAGCTTCCATACGTGCCGCCAGGCGGCCCAACTCAGCCTGCGCCGCGCTAATGTCGGGCTTGCAGGCACGCCAGCGCATCGCCAGCACGTCCACGCGGTGGCGCTGTACGGCCACCGTATCGCGCAGTGCCGAGCGCATGTGCCGGGCCAGATTGTCGACCTGGGCGCGACGCTCCTGCAACTGCGCCTGCGGGCTGCGCAACCTGCGTCCGAGCCATTCCAGATGCTGCGCGCGGCGCTCGAGTTGCCGGTCCATTGCCTGCGCCAGCGCATCGCGTGCGCGGCGCGTGGCCTGGAGCAGATGCGCGCGGTCGGGGCTCACCAGTTCCGCCGCGCCGGTAGGCGTCGGCGCGCGCACGTCGGCCACGAAATCGGCGATCGTGAAATCGGTTTCGTGACCGACACCGGAGACCACGGGCACGGCACACCGCGCGATCGCATGGGCCACCACCTCTTCGTTGAACGACCAGAGGTCTTCGATACTGCCGCCGCCCCGACAGAGGATCAGCACGTCGCACTCGCGCCTCGCGCTGGCTGCGTCGAGCATCGCGGCGATTTTTTCCGCAGCGCCCGCCCCCTGGACTGGCACCGGATAGACGATCACCGGCACATGCGGGGCGCGGCGCTGCAACGTGGTCAGCACGTCGCGCATCGCGGCGGCCTGCAGCGAGGTCACCACGCCGATCACACGCGGATGATCCGGAATGGGGCGTTTCCGCTCAGTATCGAACAGACCTGCCTGCGCCAGTTTTTCCTTGAGCCGCAGGAACGCCTCGTAGAGATTCCCGAGCCCGGCACGACGCATGGCTTCGACGCCGAGCTGCAGCTCGCCACGCGCCTCATACATCGACACCAGCGCGCGCACCTCGACAGCCTCCCCTTCGCGTGGCGAGAAGTCGACATGCTGATTGCGTCCGCGAAACATCACGCAACGAATCTGCGCGCGTGCGTCCTTGAGCGAGAAATACCAATGCCCGCTGGCCGCCCGCGTGAAATTCGAGATCTCTCCCCGGACCCAGGCGAGTGGAAAGCTGCGTTCGAGCACTCCGGCGATGGCGTGATTCAGTTCACTGACCTGGATCACATCACGGGTGCGCGTGGGCGGCTGAGACGGCATCGCGCGCGGAAAGTTCTCGTTGTCTGGCATGGTTCGCAACCGCGCACGCGGCCTGGGATGGACATGTCCACAGCATACCGGCAATGTCAAGGGGCACCTCCCCCTTCACGCGCGCCTGGCCGCAATCCGCATGTTCTGGTGCAAGCCTTTGATTCTTATGATTTTTTGGACGGCGCAAAAAACAGGCAATGTAAGAGAAAACCTTACGCGTCAACGACTTACCGAAAGGCCACTTGGCTTGTTCACAAAGTTATCCACAGAAGCTTTGGATAAATGATTTGTCAAGCGTCAATGCTGTGGATAATCGCGGCGATGGCATCGCGACTCAAGCTGCAGCAATGTCGGTCCGGCGAAATGTCCTCACCACGTCACGAGGGGTTGTGGCACCGCAAATGCTCATTTTTTAGGCAGCCAGTTACAGGGCCAATCGAATCAACGGTTTACGTTGCTTCTCCCGTGCTTATCCACAATGCGTCCACAGTACTGTCCTGAACAGATGTGGAAAGTGACGGGCTTACCGGATTGACTGCCGGACCGGCGCCACACCCGAACTGCACGTTTTTTAGGCAGACTTCGCTTCCCCCTTGTCGATCAAGGACTTAGCACGCTTTTCCGATAACTTTCCACAACCGATCCACAATCCTGTCCCGCGTATGTGTGGAAAGTCGCCACCACGCCCATCCAAAGCGGTCGGAAGCGGTCGGAACAGGTGCCGGCAGCCGTTGCGCCGAAGCCTGCCCAAAAAACAGGCAGACCACGCGCCTTCCTTTGCGATCAATGGGTTAGCGTGCTTTTCCGCGTGCTTTCCACAATCGGTCCACAGTCCTGTCCAGCACAAATGTGGAAAGCTGCCGGCGTGCGGCGATGCGCACGGCAGACACCGCGTAATTGCGCGGCTTGCCCCGCGCCAAGTCGCGGGGTAGAGTGGCGCCTGCAATTTTTCGAGCATTGCCGCTGCGCGGGGCGCGTCCCGGCGCATCAAAGGCTGCCACGCATCAATCGTTCTGATTTCGGGTCTGTCGTTCGTTTGTAGAATTCGGGGGTCCACGTGTTTTCCATCATTCAAGCGGCCGGCTGGCCGATCTGGCCGTTGCTGCTCGCGTCGGTCATCGCACTGGCGCTGATCGTCGAGCGGTTCATTTCCCTGAAGCGCAGCAAGATTCTGCCGCCCAAGCTGTACGAGGAGGCGCTCTCCGCCGCCCAGCAGCGCAGGGCGACGCCCGAGGTCGTGAACACCCTTGAGCAGAATTCGCCGCTTGGCCGCGTGCTGGCCGCCGGCCTGCGCCACGTGGTGCTGCAACCGCAGACGTCGCGCGACGCCGCCAAGGACGTGGTCGAGGAAGCCGGCCGCGTGGTCGCGCACGAACTCGAGCGCTACCTGAACGCATTGGGCACGATCGCCTCGGTGGCCCCGCTGATGGGCCTGCTCGGCACAGTCATCGGCATGATCGAAATCTTCGGCAACCAGGGCGGCACCGGTGCCAATCCGGAGCAACTCGCGCACGGGATCTCGGTGGCGCTCTACAACACCGCGTTCGGCCTGATCGTCGCCATCCCAGCGCTGATTTTCTGGCGCTATTTCCGCCGCCGCGTGGACGACTACGTGGCCGAGCTGGAATTCCGCGCGACCTCGTTCCTCGACGCCATCCTGCCCCAGCGGCGGGTGTAACGCCGCGGGAGCGCGCCATGCATTTCCGTTCCCGTCAGCGACGCGAGGAGCCGGAGATCAACCTGATCCCGCTCATCGACGTGTTGCTCGTGATCCTCATCTTCCTGATGATCACGACCACATATTCGCGCTTCACCGAACTTCAGATTCAGTTGCCGACGGCCGATGCCGAGCGGGCGCAGCAGCGCCCGACCGAGATCGTCGTGTCCGTTTCGGCGCGCGGGGTCTATTCCGTCAACAAGCAGGTGCTGGAGCAGACGGATGTCACCAGCCTCGCCGACCAGTTGCGTAGCGCAGCCGGTCCGGCCAGCAACGGGCAACCGCCAGTGGTCATCGTCAACGCCGATGCCCAGGCCACGCACCAGGCCGTGATCAATGTGATGGAGGCCGCGCGCCTTGCAGGTCTGTCGCGGCTGACGTTCGCCACCCAGAGCAGTCAGAAGCGATAAGACGCTGGACGCCCCGCAGTCCCGGCGCGGCGAACGGCAGGCTTGCGGCAAGCGTCGGGCAATGCCCATAATGTCTGCATTCTGTCTGCATCCGCCCGGCGCCACCCTAGCGGTGGCGCCGCCCGTTCCCGTCCCCGATCTTCATGGCCGCTCCCCAACACACCCTCGCCGACTTCGTCACCGACCAGTGGCAGCGCCGTAGCTGGTTTGCCTGGCTGATGTGGCCGCTGTCGCTGCTGTTTGGCCTGATCGCGCGCATTCGCCGGTACGGCTATCAGCAGGGATGGTTCAAGTCGACCCGTCTGCCGATGCCTGTCATCGTGGTCGGCAACGTGACCGTGGGCGGCACCGGCAAGACCCCGGCCGTGATCGCGCTGGCCCATGCGCTGACGGAAGCCGGCCTGCGCCCGGGCGTGGTTTCGCGTGGCTACGGCGTGAAGCTGAACCACCCGCGCCGCGTCAAGCCGACCTCGAAGGCTGCCGACGTCGGCGACGAGCCGCTGCTGATCGCACGCGCCGCGGACGTCCCGGTGTGGGTCTTCCCGGACCGCGCCCTGTGCGCGCAGGCCATGCTCGTCTCGCATCCCGGCGTCAACGTACTACTGCTCGATGATGGCCTGCAGCACTACAAGCTCCAGCGGGACTTCGAGATCGTGATGTTCGACACGCGCATGGGCGGCAACGGCATGATGCTGCCGGCCGGCCCGCTACGCGAACCGCTGACCCGGCCACGCGACGCCACGCTGATCAACGATCCGAATTTCCGCGCCACGCCAGACAAACCCGACGTCTACGGCATGCGCCTGGAGCTCGACGAGGCCTGGCAGCTCAACGATCCGACGATGTCGCGCGACGTGTCCAAGTTCGCGGACAAGCGAGTGCTGGCGGCAGCCGGCATCGGCCACCCGGAACGCTTCTTCGCCAGCCTGCGTCAGGCGGGGCTCTCCCCCGCCACGATGCCGCTGCCGGACCATTACGATTTCGTGCAGGACCCGTTCGCGGACAATCCTGCCGCGCTCGAAGCCGACGTGATCCTGATCACCGAGAAGGATGCCGTAAAATGCGAGCGCTTCGACGACCCGCGTATCTGGGTCGTCCCCACCACGCCCGTGATCGACGCGGGCCTGATCGATAAAATCCGCCGCGTCGTGCAGGCGCGCAACCCGGCCATCGCCACACCCGTCACCGTGGGGCAATCCACCGCCACCGGGATGGCCGACGGTCTCGACAAGGAACACCAAGATGGACAACCGGCTGCTTGAAATCCTCGTTTGCCCGCTGTGCAAGGGCAAACTGGAATACGATCGCGCCGCCCAGGAACTGATCTGCCACGCCGACAAGCTGGCCTACCCGATCCGTGACGGCATTCCGGTCATGCTGGCGGACGAAGCGCGCCAGACCGTGCCGGGCCGTGTGGTACCGGTGGAACCCTCGGCGCCGACCGGCAATTGATGGGCCAAGGTCGCACGATGAGCATCCCGACCTTTACCGTTGTCATCCCAGCCCGCCTCGCCTCCACGCGGCTGCCTAACAAGCCGCTGGCCGATATCGGCGGCCATCCGATGATCGTGCGCGTGGCTGAACGCGCCCACGCGTCGTCGGCCCAGCGCACCGTGGTGGCAACAGACTCGCAGGAAGTTGCGCAGGCCTGCGCCGCGCATGGCGTCGAAGCCGTGCTCACGCGTGCCGACCATCAGTCCGGCACCGACCGGCTGTCGGAAGTGGCGGCACAGCTCGGGCTGGCCGATGATGCGATCGTCGTCAACGTACAGGGCGACGAGCCGCTGATCGAGCCGACGCTGATCGACGAAGTCGCGCTGCATCTGGCGGCGCACCCTGACTGCGCGATCGCCACGGCAGCGCATCCGCTGAACGACGTGGGCGAAGTATTCAACCCGAACGTGGTGAAGGTGGTCTGCGACAACGCGGGACGGGCGCTCTATTTCTCGCGCGCGCCGATTCCGTGGGCACGCGACGCCTGGTCTGCCGTGCCGGCCCAGCCCGCTGCCACCGCGCAAGTCCCGCTGCCGGCCATGCCGGTGCTGCGTCACATTGGCATCTATGCCTATCGGGCAGGCTTTCTGCGCCGCTTCCCGACGCTGGCGGTCGCGCCGGTCGAACAGACCGAAGCGCTCGAGCAACTGCGCGCCATGTGGCATGGCGAGCGGATCGGCGTCATGGTGACGGCGGCTGCACCGGCGCCGGGCGTGGACACGCCGGCGGACCTGGAACGCGTGCGCGCGCTATGGGCGCAGGGCATGGCTCAGGAAGGGCCGTGACAACATTCGCCCGCTGAAGTTCACACTGCTGCAACTTCGGCGGGGGCCGAATCCGTACGGCCCATGGCATAATGCTTGCCGAAACAGAGTCCGTGAGGCGCGTTCGCCGCACTTCGCAAAGACTCGGTGGGGAGATAGAGATCGAGCCCGACCGGATGCGCGCGTGCCCGCTGGCACCTGCTGCGCGCCCGGCGCGTCGAGCATGACCTGACTCCGGCACATGGCTCGACTCGTACAGTCTGGCCTGACCGCGTAAGTCCTGCGTCAAGTTGCGGCGGTACCCTCCTTCCATCCCTCCCGCCAGACCGAATTCAAATACCTTGAGGACCCGTAAATGCGTTTGATCCTGTTGGGCGCACCTGGCGCCGGCAAAGGCACGCAAGCCAAGTTCATCTGCGAGAAGTTCGGCATTCCGCAAATCTCCACGGGCGACATGCTGCGCGCCGCGGTGAAGGCGGGCACGCCGCTGGGCATCGAAGCCAAGAAGGTGATGGACGCGGGCGGACTGGTGTCGGATGACATCATTATCGGCCTGGTGAAAGACCGTCTTAAGCAGCCTGATTGCGAAAAGGGCTACCTGTTCGATGGTTTCCCGCGCACGATTCCGCAGGCCGAGGCAATGAAGGAAGCCGGCGTGGCGATCGACTACGTGCTGGAAATCGACGTGCCGTTCGACGCCATCATCGAGCGCATGAGCGGCCGCCGCGTGCACGTGGCGTCTGGCCGGACCTACCACGTCAAGTTCAACCCGCCGAAGGCCGACATGGTCGACGACGAAACGGGCGAAGCACTGATCCAGCGCGACGACGACAAGGAAGAGACGGTGCGCAAGCGCCTGGACGTGTACTCGCAGCAAACCCGTCCGCTGGTCGATTACTACTCGAGCTGGGCCGCCAACGGCGATGCCTCGGCGAAGGTATCGCCGCCGAAGTACCGCAAGATCGCGGGTCTTGGCGAAGTCGACAAGATCACGACAAGCGTGTTCGACGCGTTGAAGTAAGTCGCGAAGCGCTTCCAGCATCAAGAAGAAGCGGCCCTGGGCAACCGGGCCGCTTTTTTATTTGCCGATCGGTTCGCGCGGTTCGTACAATAGCCTCCAATTGACGTTAACGTAAACGGCATCTACAACGAGGAGACAGACGCATGGACATTCAGGGCAACGTATTCATCGTCACGGGCGGCGCATCGGGGCTCGGCGCGGGCACGGCGCGCATGCTGGCGGCTGCCGGCGGCAAGGTCGTGATTGCCGACCTCAACGAAGCCGCGGGCACGGCGCTGGCCACGGAGCTTGGCGGGCAGTTCGTCAAATGCGACGTGGCGTCGGAAGCCGACGGTCAGGCGGCCGTGGATGCCGCGCGGAAGCTAGGCCGGCTCTCCGGGCTGGTCAACTGCGCGGGTATCGCCGTGGCCGCCAAGACGGTCGGCAAGAACGGACCGCATCCGCTCGATGCGTTCGAGAAGACCATCCGCGTCAACCTGATCGGCACTTTCAACATGATTCGCCTCGCCGCCGCGGAGATGGTGCAAAACGCTCCCGATGCCGAAGGCGAACGCGGCGTGATCATCAATACGGCTTCGGTGGCCGCGTTCGATGGCCAGATCGGCCAAGCTGCGTATGCGGCATCGAAGGGCGGCGTGGTAGGCATGACGCTGGCCATCGCGCGCGATCTTTCCCGCGACGGCGTGCGCTGCCTGACCATCGCCCCGGGGTTGTTCGAAACACCGATGCTGCTCGGCATGCCGCCGGAGGTGCAGGAGGCACTCGGCAAGATGGTGCCGTTCCCGCCGCGCCTGGGCCGCCCCGCGGAGTACGCGAAGCTGGTCCAGTCGATCATCGGCAATACGATGTTGAATGGCGAAGTGATCCGCCTGGATGGCGCGATCCGTATGCAGCCGAAGTAAGCCCGCGCGTCGCCCGATGCAGGACGACTCGCGGCGAATCGCGCCGAATCAGGCTGTTTCCGGCAGCAGCATCACCAGCATCATCCCCGGCGCAGCCGGGGGTACCAGAGTGAGCTGCTCGAAGTAGACCAGGCCGCGCGTCGGGTGATGAAACCCGCGCCGGCCGCCTTGCCGCTCGTCGACGTCCTGCGAACGCCAGGCCGCCGCGAACGCGGGGCTGTCTTCCATGAGCCGCTCGATCAGTGCGCGTGTCGGCGGATCTTCGGCATGACGCAAGCTGTGAACGCGAAACTCGGCCACGAGCCGTGCGGCGCGGTGCGGCCAGTCTTCCACCAACGCCTGCAACGCCGTCGGCAGGAACATCGCTCGCAGCAGGTTCCGCTCCCCGGACGCCGCATCGAGCCAGCCGACGAACAGGTCGGCGGCCGCGTCATTCCATGCCCGGGCGGTCCATTGGCGATCCAGCAGATAGGCAGGCCCCGAGATTGCCTGCACGCTCGCAAGCAGTGCGGCGGGCACGGCGGGCTCGGCATCCTGGCGCGGTTCGGGCTTGCCGGCCAGCGCGAACAGATAGGCGCGTTCGGCGCGAGACAGTCGCAGGGCCTCGGCCAGACTGCCCAGCGCGCGCACGGACATCGCCACCGGTCTCCCCTGCTCCAACCACGTGATCCATGTAGCACTCAAACCCGAAAGTTGCGCGACTTCCTCGCGCCGCAATCCCGGCGTGCGCCGCCTGCGGCCAGGCGGCAGGCCGACGTCGCTTGGCGTCAGCCGCTCTCGGTGGGTGCGCAGAAATGCGCCGAGTTCAGCTTCGCGACTGACTTGAGTGGGTTCGATGGACATGACTGGTGGTGCTTATACCAGGATAAATCTGTGACTTGTACCGGGAAAAGAGCACATCTACAGTACGTGAACCCCCGGGCCCGGGCAATCCCCATCGCCAATCCGACAAGAATCGAGGCACCCCATGCAACAACAGGAACTCGTCGCCGCCCAGTTCGGCGCCACCGCCAATGCCTACCTGACCAGCGCCGTCCATGCCCAAGGCGCCGATCTCGAACAACTCAAGCAAGCGCTGGCTCACCTGAAGCCGGTGGCGCGTAGCCGTGTGCTTGACCTGGGCTGCGGCGCAGGCCACGCAAGCTTTGCTGCTGCAACGGTTGCCAACGAAGTGGTGGCTTACGACCTGTCGGCGGAAATGCTCGACGTCGTGGCAGGCGCGGCACGCGATCGCGGCCTTGGCAACGTCAAGACACAGCAGGGTGCTGCCGAGCAACTGCCGTTCGACGACGCCAGCTTTTGCGCCGTGGTCTCGCGCATGAGTGCCCACCACTGGCGCGACGTTCCCGCCGCGCTGCGTGAAATCCGCCGCGTGCTGAAGCCGAACGGCAAGGTAGTGCTGATCGACATCGTCGGCGCCGAAGACCCGCTTTGCGATACTTGGCTGCAATCCGTGGAATTGCTCCGCGACCCATCGCACATCCGCGACTACACGCCGACCGTGTGGACGCAGATGTTCGAGGCTGCCGGATTCCAGGTAGAGGTGTCGCCGATCTGGCGCATCGACATCGAGTTCAGCAGCTGGGTGGCCCGGATGCGCACGCCAGAAGTTGCGGCGGCCGCGATCCGCCATCTGTGGGAAAAGGCGCCAGCCGAAGTTCGTGATCGCTATCGCGTGCAGCCCGGCGGCAGCTTTGCGCTGGAAGCGGCAATGGTGACCGCCTCTCCCCGCGCGTAACAGCCCTCCCCTCAGTCCTCCCCTCGCCGGTCGCAGTCAGCCCGTCGCAGTTTCGGCCGGGATCGCCATGGTCTGGACCATGTTCCAGACCGCGGCCGCCGCCGGTGACAGCGACCGGTCCTCGCGACGGACCATGACGATGCTGCGTTCCTCGCGCGGCGTCAGCGGCTTCGAGACCAGCGGGGACGCCTCGGGCAACGGCAACGAGAAGGACGGCAGGACCGAGGCCCCGATCCCTGCCTCCACCATGCCGAATACGCTGGCGGAGTGCCCGAGTTCCTGCACCACCTGCGGCACCGCGCCATGACGGGCGAAGATCCGGTCGATCAACGGCCGGCTGCCGGAGGCAAAATCGAGCAGCACCAGGCGCTCGCCGTGCAACGCGGTCCAGGGCACCGAATCCGCCTCGGCCAGTGGATGGTCGCGCCGGCATACGAAACAGAACGGATCGGTGGCGAGCGGCGCGATGGTCAGCCCCTCACGTGCCATCGGATCGATCAACACCCCGAAATCGACCGCGCCGGCGCGGATCTGCTCGAGGCCGTCGGCCTGGACGTTGTCGCGCACGAACAACCGGATGTCGGGATACTGGCTCGCGCAGGCCGCCACATACATCGGCATCAGTCGTGCCGAGATCGTCGGGGCACTGGCTATCACAACCCGACCGCGATAGCGTTCACCGGACTGCCGCGTCTCTTCCAGGGTGTCGTCTAGCTGGCCCAGCAACCGCTCCAGCGCTGGTACCAGCGCCGTTCCAGCCTCGGTCAGCACGACTTCCCGCGTCGTGCGATCCAGCAGGCGTACGCCAAGTGCCTCTTCAAGCTCAGCAACACCCCGACTGACCGCCGGCTGCGTCAGCCCGACGGCATCCGCTGCCCGGCTGAAACTGCCATGCCCCGCCACCGCCAGAAAGACCCGCAACTGCCGCAGTGTGTAATTCATGCAACGTTGAAATGAATGGATGAAATAAATGAATTTGCATTCTAGACAGGACGAGGGTCCAATACCAAGCAGAAACCCTTACGCACTATCCCTATCAATGTCCGCCATTCTCGCCCCCTTCAAAAAGATCTACGACCTGATCGACGGGTTCGTGCTGATCATGTTGACCGCCATCGGCATCGCGCTGATTGCCCCTGAAATTGGAACCGGTGACGGCCCGCTGCGCCTTGGCGTGGTCACCAATCTCGGTGTCGCCCTGGTGTTTTTCCTGCACGGCGCCGCATTGTCGCGCGACAAGCTCGTGGCGGGTGCCAAGCATTGGCGTCTGCATGTGTTCGTGCAGTCTTTCACGTATATCGTGTTCCCGATCGTCGGCGTGCTGCTGATGCTGTCGCTGCGCAACACGCTGCCGCCCGAGTTGCTGCTGGGCGTGTTTTATCTGTGCGCACTGCCGTCCACGGTGTCGTCGTCGGTGGCGATGACGTCGATGGCACGTGGCAACGTGCCCGGCGCCATCTTCAACGCCACGATCTCGGGCCTGATCGGCATGGCGCTGACCCCGCTGCTGATGGGTCTGGTGATCAGCGCCAGCGGCGCGTCGATGCCGCTGGGTCGCGCGCTGATGGGCGTGGCGCTGCAACTGCTGCTGCCGTTCGCGCTGGGTCAGGCCGCGCGTCCGTTGATCGGCAACTGGCTGGCCAAGAAGAAGCAGATCACCAACAAGATCGACCGTGGCGTGATCGTGCTGATCGTCTACTCGTCGTTCTGCGACGCCACCGCCGCCGGCCTCTGGCATCAGTACCACTGGCAGACCATCGGCGCAGTGATGGGTATCGCAGCCGTCCTGCTGTTCGTGATTCTGGGCACCACCACGTTCACGGCACGTCGCCTGGGCTTTTCGGTGGAAGATGAAATCACGGCCGTGTTCTGCGGCTCGAAGAAGAGCCTTGCCAACGGTATCCCGATGGCCAAGATCCTGTTCGCCGGTCATCCGGCCCTGGGCCTGCTGGTGCTGCCGCTGATGGTCTATCACCAGCTCCAACTGATTGTCTGCTCGGTCATCGCCGCGCGGTACGCAAACCGCGATGACGTGGAAACGCGTGAGGCGGTGCGTGCCTGAGACAGGCTTGTCGAGCAAAAGAAAACGGCGCCCCAGGCGCCGTTTTCTTTTGCATGGTGAAGGGTGGCCCGCTGTCGCATTGGCCACCGTCGACCATCACACCGATGGATTCTTCGACAGCGGCGGATTGCGCGCGAAGTACGCCTTGATGCCTCGCAGGATGGCGTTGGCCAGTTGCTCCTGATGGCTGTCGTCGTTGAGCTTGCGCTCTTCCTCGGGATTGCTGATGAACGCGGTCTCGATCAGGATCGACGGAATATCGGGCGCCTTGAGCACCGCGAATCCCGCCTGCTCCACGCTGCCCTTGTGCAGCTTGTTGATCCCACCGATCTCCTGCAGCACGGACCTGCCTACCTGCATGCTGTCGTTGATCTGCGCCGTTGTGGACAAGTCCAGCAGCACACGCGCCACCTGGGCATCCTTGTTGCCCATATTGGCACCACCGATCAGATCGGCATTGTTTTCCTTGTTGGCCAGCCAGCGCGCGGCGGAGCTTGACGCGCCGCGTTCAGACAACGCGAACACCGATGCCCCACGCGCCTCGGGCGACAGGAAAGCGTCGGCGTGGATCGACACGAACAGGTCTGCCTGCACGCGGCGGGCCTTTTGCACGCGCACGTTGAGTGGCACGAAGAAGTCCGAATCGCGCGTCATCATCGCGCGCATATTGGGCTGCGCGTCGATCTTCGCGCGCAGGCGCGTGGCGATCTGCAGCACCACATCCTTCTCGCGCGATCCCGCGGCACCGATCGCCCCCGGGTCTTCACCACCATGTCCGGGATCGATGGCCACGGTCAGCAGGCGGCGCATCTTGAATTCGCTTGGTGGCGGCAGATTGGTCCGCGCCGTCGGCGGCGGCGCCACGGGCGCGGGGGACGGCAGGGGGGGCCTGGGCTTCACGCCGGCCAACGCGGGAGGCGGAGCGGTAGTCGGCGACGGAAGCTGGTCCCGATCCTCGAACTTGCGCACGATCGCACCGATTGCATCTTCTTCCGCGCCAGCGGGCGCGCCGGACACACCATCGGTACCGGCAGGCGGCGGCGCGGCGGCGAATCGCCGCTGCTTGTCCTCGGTATCACGCACGAGCTTCCAGAGCGGGTCGGGCGGATTGACCGGATACAGGTCGAATACGAGTCGATTGCGGTAGTCGCTGATCGGCGCAAGCGTGAACACCTGCGGCGAGACGTCTTCCTTGAGGTCGAACACCATCCGCACCACGCGCGGGCGGTTCTGTCCCACGCGCACGGACTGGATATACGGATCATTCGGCGTGATCTTCGCCACGAGTTCGCGCAGCGTCGGCGACAGGTCGAGCCCGTCGATGTCGACCACGAGACGGTCCGGGTTGCGGATCATCTGGTGCACGGCCACCAGGCGCTCGTCGGACTCGATGGTCACCCGCGTGTAGTCCTCGGCCGGCCACACCCGCACCGCGACGATGCCGGCGCCAAAGGCAATCTGCGGCCCGGCAATGGTCAATACGACCGTACCGGCACTGGCTTTCAGCGCCTGCGCCATCCATTTGCGGCGGGCCTTCAGCAGTCCGTCGGGTCCATCGGGTCGGTCGGTAGCGAGTCGCTTGATCAGCATGCGTTCAGCAGGGTAAGTCCAGTGGGAGTATAGGCGCGCAGCGTTGCCATGCGGCGATCCGCGCCCGCATCGGCCCCGTTATCGGCCCAATGTGAGACACGATTGTCCGATTGGAGCAACACATGGAGGTCTGGTTCCCCCAGCAGGCGGCCCGCCTTTTCCGGCCACTCCACAAGATTAAGCGCCGGTTCGGCAAAACAGTCGCGAAATCCTGCGTCGATCCACTCCTCGGGGTCGGCGAAGCGATAGAGATCGAAGTGGTAGACCGTCAGCGGCGATCCATCGGCACGCAGCACTTCATAGGGTTCGCACAGCGTGTAGGTGGGACTACGCACCTTGCCGGCGTGTCCGAGCGCGCGCAGCACGGCGCGCGTCAGCGTGGTCTTGCCCGCGCCAAGGTCTCCGGACAGCTGCAGATGGATCGTGCGCGGCGGCATCGCGCGCGCAGCGGCGGCCAGCGCCGCGCCAAACCGTTCGGTGGCGGCTTCGTCCGGTAGCGGCAGAATGCGTTCTTCGAGCAGGGGCATTGCGTACAATTCAGGAATGATCGACCGAGTAGTTCCCGCCTCCTCCCCCGCGAAAGACCCCGTTCCGGTGCCGTCCACGTCGTCCCCGCAAGCTGCCAGGGACTCTCTGGCGTCGCTGGTGGCACAAATTCGTGCCTGGGGGGGTGAGCTCGGATTCGATGCGATCCGCATCGCCGATGTCGATCTTCGGCACGCCGAAGCGGGCCTGTTGGCGTGGTTGCAGGCGGGCTACCACGGCGACATGGATTATATGGCCAACCACGGCACAAAGCGCGCCCGCCCGGCCGAACTGGTGCCCGGCACCGTGCGCGCCATCGTCGCGCGCATGCCCTATCTGCCCATGCAGCGTGACGACGACTGGCGCCGGCACGAACTCGCCCGCCTCGACGACCCCGCGACCGCCGTGATCTCGCTCTATGCGCGTGGCCGCGACTATCACAAGGTACTCCGCAACCGGCTGCAGCAGCTGGCGGCCCGTATCGAGACCGCGATCGGCGCGTTCGGCTACCGCGTCTTCACCGATTCGGCCCCGGTCATGGAGGTGGCGCTGGCCAGCCAGGGTGGCCTGGGCTGGCGCGGCAAGCACACCCTGCTGCTCGACCGCGATGGCGGCTCGATGTTCTTTCTCGGCGAGATCCTCGTCGATATCCCGTTGCCCGCCGATTCGGCCGAGGCACCGCACTGTGGCAACTGCCGCCGCTGCATCGACATCTGTCCGACCCAGGCCATCGTGGAGCCCTATCTGGTGGATGCGCGGCGTTGCATTTCTTATCTGACGATCGAACACAAGGGCGCGATCCCCGAAGACCTGCGCGCGCCGATGGGCAATCGCGTCTACGGTTGCGACGATTGCCAACTGGCGTGCCCGTGGAACAAGTTCGCCCATCGCGCCACGTTACCGGACTTCGACGTGCGCAATGGCTTCGACGCGCCCGACATGGCAACACTGTTCAGTTGGAGCGAAGCAGAGTTCAACCAGCGGCTCGAAGGCAGCCCGATCCGGCGGATCGGTCATGAACGCTGGCTGCGCAACCTGGCCGTAGGCCTCGGCAACAGCCTGCGCGCCGCGGCAGTGAACGATCCGGCGCTGGCCGACCGCATCCGCGCGTCACTCCACGCACGGCTCGATGCGGCCACGCCACTGGTGCGCGAGCATATCGAATGGGCGCTCGCGCAGGACCGGGCCCCTGAGCGCGGCTAGGCGGCTACGCGTAGGCCGCTAGCTCACCAGCGACAGCCACACCGGCGTGGTCACGATCGCCACGACGGTCATCGCGGAAATCGTCGCAGCCACCATTGGGCCATTGCCGCCCATGCGCACGGCCAGGATGTACGAACTCGATGCTGTGGGCAGCGACGCGTAGACCACCACGATCTGGTACTGCAACGGAGTCAGCGGCAGATACTTCCCCACCAGCCACGCAAAACAGGGCATGGCCAGCAGCTTTACGCCGCTCCACCAAGCCATCGGGCCGGCCGTGCCGGTGGCCCCGCTCATCTGCAGCCCGGCGCCGACGGTCATCAGCCCGAGCGCGGTGGAAGCCGAACCCAGCCGATTCAGCGTCATCGCCACCACCTCGGGCGGATGCAGGCCCAGCAGGTTCGTGACCAGCCCAGTGGCCGTGGCCAGGATCAGCGGATTCCGGACCAGTTCGCGCAGCACACGCGCCTCGCCATGCTTCGCCAGCGCCCACACCGCCACGACGTTGCACAGCGGCACCGTCACCCCGACGACCAGCGCCATCAGCGCCAGGCCCTCGCCATTGCCAAGCCGCGCGGCCAAGGCCAGGCCAATGTAGGAATTGAAACGGAAGGCTGTCTGCAGGCCCGAGGCGAAATCCGCCGGTGCCGGCCGCAACACCCACTTGACCAGATATCCGGTGGCCATGCCGAAGACCATCGTGAGCAGGGCCAGGCCGAGCATGGCGGACGTCGACGAGAAGTCGAACTTGGCGCTGTTCGTCGATTGCAGCAGCAGTGCAGGGAACAGGACGAAGTAGACCAGGCGCTCCACTCCGGCCCAGAAACCGCGGTCGAATGGGGTGTATCGAACCAGCAGCCAGCCAATCAGAATCAGGCTGAAATCCGGGACCAGCAGGAGTGCGGAAGACATTGTCTCGTTTGTTTTGTCGTTTTCATCACATCTGCTCGTTTGCCTTGCATCATGAAATGTGCAGCCTAGGGCAGATACGGATGGGTATTTTTTCAGAATTCCGGCAGCATGGCACGCTGTATTTCGTCTCGCCCGCGGTTTACCCGCCGCCCGTCGCACCATGAAGTCCCTGAAGTCTCCCTCCCGTACGACCGCCCTTCCCCGCCGTTTCGCCGCCACGCTGTGCGCGACGCTGGCGCTTTGGATGCTGACGCCACCTGCATCGGCGATGGTCATCGAGGGGGTTCGCTTCGACGACGCGACGCGGCTCGGCGGCAAGGAACTGGCGCTCAACGGCGCTGGCTTGCGCTCGGTATTCGTGATCAAGGGCTATGTCGCGGGCCTGTACCTGCCCGAACGCGCCCGCAATGCAACGGTGGCGCTGGCCACGCGCGGGCCCAAGCGGCTGCAACTGCGCGTGCTGCGGGAAGTGGAAGCGGAATCGTTCATCAAGGCGCTCAACGAAGGCTTGCGCGAGAACCATTCCGAGCTGCAGATGAAGATGCTGGCCGATCGCCTGGCGCAGCTCCAACAGACCATGACCGAGATGGGCGCCGCGCACCGTGGCGACATCATCAATTTCGACTTCACGCCCGAAGGCGGCACCGTAGTGGCGCTCAACGGCATCCCACGCGGCCAGGCCATTGCCGGCGAAGACTTCTACCAGGCCGTACTGCGCATTTTCCTGGGCGACCATCCGGTAGACCGCAACCTCAAGCGCGGCCTGCTGGGCGGCTGACCCATGCACGCCGCCGTGCCGCGCAAATCCGCGCAAAGGCACGCCGGCGATTCCAACCCCGGGTGTGATCCGCCCGGCTTTCACGTACGGGAGATCCTTTCCTCATGCAAGCTCGCAAAACCGCATTGATCGCTGCCGTCGCGGCGGCTGCCTCCGTGGCGTCGGTGGCTCACGCGCAGAGCAACTATCCGACCAAGCCGATCCGCCTGATCATTCCGTTCGCGCCGGGCGGCACCACCGACATCGTCGGCCGTGGCGTGGCGGATCAGATGAGCCGCATCCTGGGCCAGACGGTCGTGGTGGAAAACCGCGCGGGCGGGGGTGGCTCGATCGGCGCCGACTCGATCGCCAAGGCGGCGCCGGACGGCTACACGATCGGCATCTCCACAGTGTCGACGATGGCGGTGAACCCGGCCTGCAACCCGAAGCTCTCCTACGACCCGATCAAGGACTTCAAGCCCATCGCGAACGTGGCCAACGTGGCCAATGTGATCGCCGTGAACCCGAACTTCCCGGCCAAGGATTACAAGGAGTTCCTGGCGGTGCTGAAGGCCAACCCGGGCAAGTACTCGTACGCGTCGTCGGGCACCTGCGGTTTCGGCCACATGCTCGGCGAGCAGTTCAAGGTCTCGACCAAGACGTTCATGGTGCACATTCCGTACCGTGGCGCGGGCCCCGCCCTGAACGACGTACTGGCTGGCCAGGTGCCGATCATGGTGGACAACCTGCCGTCGTCGATGCCGTACATCAAGGCCGGCAAGCTGCGCCCGATTGTGGTGGCCTGGAACAAGCGCGTCGAGGGACTGCCTGACGTGCCGACCTTCGGCGAAATGGGCCTGAAGGAGCCGAACGACCCGGCCTGGTACGGTCTGGTGGCCCCGGCCGGCACGCCTGACGACGTCATCAACAAGCTCAACGCCGCGGTGGTGAAGGCGCTGCAGGACAAGGCCTTCGTCCAGCGCCTGCAGGCGGCTGGCGCCGAACCGTCGGGCAATACGCCGGCGCAGCACGCCGCCGAAATCAAGAAGGAATTCGACAAGATGAAGAACCTGGTGAAGGTTCAGAACATCAAGCTCGAGCAATAAGCGGGTATCCGCAGGTAGCGAGAAAGGACCTCCACGGAGGTCCTTTTTTGTTGCGCCTGACAGACGCGGCGCCAGCATTCTTCCCCTGTCCGCCCCCCGCCGAGCGGGCGGGTCGTCCCATTGCATTCGATATGCATCTGGAATCAGCATAAAATCGCTCATCGCCACGTTATCCCGCCATCCACCATGCAACATCACTTCGATGCCGTCCTGCCCGCGCCATTTGGCAAGGTCGGCGTACGTGTCGATGGCACGCAGGTTCACGAAATCGTCTATCTGCCCGACAGCTTTGCCGAAGTCCCGCCAACCAGCGCGTTGACAAAGCGCGTGGCGGAGCAGCTCGACGCCTACTACGCCAATGCGGACACCGTGTTTGACCTGCCGCTGGCGCGGCGTGGCACGGACTTCCAGCGCAAAGTCTGGGCAGCCATCAGCGCCGTGCCGCGAGGCGGCCTGACGACCTACGGCACCATTGCGAAATCGCTGCAGAGCATGCCGCGCGCCGTGGGCCAGGCCTGCGGACAGAACTGGTTTCCGATCGTGGTGCCATGTCATCGCGTGGTGGCGGCCAACGGACTCGGCGGCTTCGCGCATCATGGCGAGGAAGGATTCCATCTGGGCGTGAAGCGCTGGCTGCTGCGCCATGAAGGCGCGATGCTGCTATGACGGCCGCACTCGATGGCGACCTGTCGCTGGTCGACCGGTTCTGCGATGCGTTGTGGCTCGAAGATGGCCTGGCACGCAACACGATCGACGCCTACCGGCGCGACCTGGCCATGCTGGCGCGCTGGCTGCACGAGTCCGGCACCACGGCGCTGCTGGGCGTCGACGACACCGCGCTATCCGGATACTTCGCCGCGCGTCACCTGGAGACGCGCGCTTCCTCGGCCAATCGCCGCCTGACCGTGTTCCGCCGCTTCTATCAGTGGGCCCTGCGCGAGCACATGATCGAGACCGACCCCTGCCTGCTGCTGCGCCCCGCCAAGCAACCGCCCCGGTTCCCGAAGACGCTGTCCGAGGCACAGGTGGTGGCGCTGCTGGAAGCCCCCGATATCGAAACGCCGCTGGGCCTGCGGGACCGCACCATGCTCGAGCTGATGTATGCGAGCGGGTTGCGCGTGTCCGAGCTCACGAACATGAAGACCATCGAAGTCGGCCTGAATGAAGGCGTGGCGCGCGTGGTTGGCGGCAAGGGCAACAAGGAGCGGCTGGTGCCATTCGGCGCGCAGGCCGGCGACTGGCTGCATCGCTACCTGTCCGATGCGCGCCCCACGTTGCTGGCGGGCCGCGCGTGCGACGAACTCTTCGTCACGCAGCGCGGCGAGGGCATGACACGCCAGACGTTCTGGCACCTGATCAAGAAACACGCGCGTGACGCGGGCATTCACGCCCCGCTTTCCCCGCATACGCTCCGGCACGCCTTTGCCACGCACCTGCTCAATCACGGCGCCGACCTGCGCGTGGTGCAGTTGCTGCTGGGGCACGCCGATATCTCCACCACGCAGATCTATACGCACGTCGCGCGCGAGCGCCTGCGCGAACTGCACCTGCATCACCATCCGCGCGGCTGACCCGCGCGACCGACCACCCGATATGAGCAAGAGCAAGCACGTCTCCGAAACCCCCGCCACGCAAATGCTGCGCAAGCACGGCGTCACGTTCGGCGAGCACACCTATGACTACGTCGACCACGGCGGCACGGGCGAATCGTCACGTCAGCTCGGCGTGCCCGAGCACGACGTGGTCAAGACACTGGTGATGGAAGACGAAGCGGCCAAGCCGCTGATCGTGCTGATGCATGGCGACTGCTCGGTCTCGACTAAGAATCTCGCACGGCAGATCGGCGCCAAGAGCGTGCAGGCATGCAAGCCCGAAGTGGCGCAGCGCCACAGCGGCTATATGGTTGGCGGCACGTCGCCCTTCGGCACGAAGAAGAAAATGCCGGTCTATGTCGAGGCGTCGATATTGACGCTGGACAAGATCTACATCAATGGCGGCCGCCGTGGATACCTGGTCAGCGTCGCGCCGTCGGTACTGGAAGCGCTGGTTGGCGCCAAGCCGGTGGAATGCGCGCTGCCGGACTGACACCGCGTATAGGGGAAAGTCACGGAGTTGGATGACCCGGCGCCGCGCTACAATCGCGCCAGCCTGAAATTTCTAGCCCTATTCCCACAGAAATGATCAACCTGCTCTTCGCCGTCATCGCTTACCTGATCGGATCGGTGTCATTCGCCGTCGTGGTCAGCAAAGTCATGGGCCTGCCCGATCCGCACAGCTATGGCTCCGGCAACCCCGGCGCCACGAACGTGCTGCGCACCGGCAACAAGAAGGCGGCCATTTTCACGCTGATCGGCGACGCACTGAAAGGCCTGGCAGCGGTGCTGCTGGCCAAACACTTCGGCCCGGCATACGGCGTGGACGAGACCGGCATCGCGCTGGTGGCGCTGGCCGTGTTCCTCGGCCATCTGTTCCCGCTCTACCATCGCTTCGCGGGCGGCAAGGGCGTGGCTACGGCCGCCGGCATCCTGTTCGCGATCGATCCGATCCTCGGCGCCGGCACGCTGGCCACGTGGCTGATCATCGCGTTCTTCTTCCGCTATTCGTCGCTGGCCGCGCTGATCTCGGCGATCTTCGCGCCGTTCTTCTATGTACTGATGAATGGCGTGGACATCATGGCCGGCGCGATTCTGGTGATCAGCGTGCTGCTGATCGCGCGCCACCGCGCCAACATCGCAAAGCTGCTGGCGGGCAAGGAAAGCCGGATCGGGGAGAAGAAGAAGGTTTGAACGTCTGAAGCACAAGCTGTGTGCGCCCCTCTCCCATTCATGGAAGAGGGGGAAAACCATCGGCGGCATTACCGCATCAAGCCGCCTGCGCCATGGCCGCGAACGGGAACATCATTTCCACGCGCAGGCCGCCTTCCTCGCGGTTGGCAATGGACAGGCGTCCGCCTGCCTGCCGCACCAGGCGATCGACGATCGCCAGGCCCAATCCCGAATGCGCATTGCCGCCACGTGCCGGATCGAGCCGCACGAAAGGCATCGTCACGCGTTCGATCGCGTCATCCGGAATCCCCGGCCCCTCATCCTCGACGATCAGCTTCCAGCCTTCCTGCGTGCGGCTCGTGGCCACGCACACCGGCGGCTGGCCGTAGGCGTAGGCGTTGTCGACAAGATTGCCGATGATTCGGTCAAGCTGAGTGGCGATCATGCGGAAGCCATCGCCCGCGTTCAGTTCCAGCACCACCTTCCTGTCCTGTTCCTGCAAGGACGCCGCCAGTTCGCCGATACGCTTGTCCACCGGCACGGGCCGCGCGGTAGGCTCGCTGCTTTGCGCGAAGGTCAGGAACTGCTCGACGATGGCCGACATCGACTCCACATCGCGCGTCACGCCGGCAGCGGCCTTCGGATCCGACAGCATCTCCGCACGCAACCGCAGGCGTGCGAGCGGGGTCTTCAGGTCGTGCGCGATGCCGGCCAGCATTGTGTTGCGTTCCTGATCGATGCGCACAAGGTCTGCGACCATGCGATTGAAACGCACGATCAGTTGCCGCAGCTCATGCGGTCCGCGCTCGCGCAGCGGCGACACCAGTTGCTGGCGCGACAGCTTCTCCGCCGCCTCGGCCATGTCCCGCACAGGGCGCTGGATCTGCCATGCGATCAGCAATGCGAAGATGATCGCTATCCCTACCACCAGCACCACGCCCGGCAGCAATCGATTGTCCGGCGGCGGGTTGTGCACGAACAGGATCGGCATGGCGATCCATCGATTGCGCTTGGGAAGCTTGATCCACAGCCGCGGCGTGGACAGTTCGTCCTCGAGCCGCACCTCGGTACCCGGCGGCAGGCGCCGCGTGAACTGCTCCACCAGCCGGCGCGCCCGGCCGGCCTGCGGAACGGAGGCGTGCTCGTCGGCGGTAGAGGCATCCGCCACTTCCACCAGGCTCGGCAGGGGCAACGGCGGCGTCGCATCGAGCGCCCGCTGGATACTGTCGAGCTGGAAGATCATCTGCTCGACCGAATAGTCGATCTGCTGCTGGCGCCGGTCCATGCGAAGGATGGCCAGCCACGAAAAGTGGCTGATTACCAACACGGCCGCGATTAGCAGCGCGATGCGGCCAAACAGGGTATCGATGCGAAGCTTCATTGCGGAATGCTGTCCTCGGCCTCGTCGGGCACAAAGGTGTAGCCGCGGCCACGTACGGTCTGGATATAGCGCGGGCGCTGGGCGTCCTCGTCGAGCAGGCGGCGCAGGCGCCAGATCTGCACGTCGATGCCCCGGTCGCTGATGCCGTTGGCGGTGCCGTACATCAGTTCGACAATGCGCTCGCGAGAGAGCACTTCAAGCGGATGCGACAGCAGCAGCTTGAGCAGCGCGAATTCGGTGTCGCTGATGGAAACGGACTGGCCGCTGCGTTCGAGCGAGCGCTGACGGAAGTTCACCCGGAACGGCCCGAACACCACGGATTCCCGATCTTCGGGGGCGGCGGCCGGGCGGGCCAGCTTGCGGCGCAGCACGGCATTGATCCGCGCCAGCAACTCGCGTGGCGAAAACGGCTTGCCGAGGTAGTCGTCCGCGCCGATCTCCAGCCCGACGATGCGGTCGATCTCGTCGCTGCGCGCGGTCAGCAGGATCACCGGAATATCGTCGTTCTTGGCGCGCAGGTTGCGCAGGGCGGTCAGGCCGTCGACCTTCGGCATCATCAGGTCGAGCACGATCAGCGCCGGGCGCTCGCGCTCGAGCCGCGCCTGCAGGCCGTCGCCATCATGGAGCACGGAAACCGCGAATCCCTGGGATGTCAGGTACTCGCGCAGCAGGTCGCGCAGTTCGGGATCGTCATCGACGACGAGAATCTGGGTGGGCTGGTTTGTACGCATAGGCACATGATAGTCAGGCCGGACATGCGGCTTTGCAAATGTCCCGGACCGTTTTGTTTCCGGAGGTTACACCCACGTCGCTGGTAATCCGCTGTAATAAAAGCAGGGCGCGGCGAAACAGGTGGGATGGGAGCCGCACATTATGCTTCAGGCCATCCCCCTGACGGCGAGGCACCCTGCCCGTGCGATGCGGCATACTGCTGCAACTTCGCCGTCACAATGCTTGTGCGAATACCGTTGGCACGCCCCACTTTTTCGTCGTGCCGCTCCCAGGATTCCGGTCATGTCCAACCCAGAACAAGGTCAACCCACTCCTCCCAATCCGCCCACACCGGGCGGTAATACCCGGTCCCGACGCCGCACATGGATTGCCGGCGCAGTCATCGTCGTGCTGGCCGGTGCCGGCTGGTACTGGCATGGCCATCGCAAGGCCGCGCAGGAAGCCGGCGCCACGAGTGCCGGCGCGGCCAGTGGCGCCGCCGGGATGGGCGCGGGCAGGCGGGGCCCCGGAGGCGCTAGCGGCGCCGGTGGCCCTGGCGGCCCGGGCGCGCAGCAGCGCTCGCCAGTGGTCGTCAACCGCGTGACGCGCCGCAACATGGACGTGGTCCTGAACGGCCTGGGCAACGTGACGCCGGTGGCCAACGTCACGGTGCGCGCGCAGGTCTCCGGCCCGCTGCTCAAGGTGCTGTTCAAGGAAGGCCAGATGGTCAAGGCCGGCGACGTGCTGGCCGAGATCGACCCGCGCCCGTTCCAGGCCACGCTCGACCAGGCTGTCGGCCAGCTCGCGCGCGACCAGGCATTGCTCCAGAACGCCCGCCTGGACCAGAAGCGCTACAAGACGCTGCTGGCGCAGGACTCGATCTCGAGCCAGCAGGTGGATACGCAGGACGCGCTGGTGCGCCAGTACGAGGGGACGGTCAAGACCGACCAGGGTAACGTCGACAACGCGCGCATCCAGCTTGGGTACACGCGCATCGTCGCGCCGACGTCGGGCCGCATTGGCCTGCGTCAGGTCGATCCGGGCAATATCGTCAACCCGAGCGACACCAACGGCATCGCCCTGATCACCCAGATCCAGCCGATCGCGGTGCTGTACACGATCCCCGAGGACAACCTGCCCTCGGTGCTGAAGAAGCTCAACGCCGGCGAGAAGCTGCCGGTGCAAGCCTGGGACCGCCAGATGCGCAACCAGCTCGGTGAGGGTACGCTGCTGACCACGGACAACCAGATCGACACCACCACGGGCACCGTCAAGCTCAAGGCGATCTTTGCGAACACGGACGGCATGTTGTTCCCGAACCAGTTCGTCAACGTGCGCACACGCATCGACACGCTGGAAGACGCAACCGTGATCCCGATCGCGGCGATCCAGCGCGGCCAGCAGGGCACGTTCGTGTATGTCGTGGATGACCAGAGCACGGTCAAGGTGCAGGTCGTCACGCTTGGGCCGGGCGACGGCAGCCACAGCGCCGTGCTCAAGGGCCTGGAGCCCGGGCAGCGCGTGGTTGTGGATGGCGCGGACCGCCTGAAGGAAGGCATGACCGTCGAGGCGGTAGACCCGGCGGCACGTGCCGCGGCGCTCACTCCGGCGAGTTCGCCACGCGCCCGCGGCCGTCGCGGCGGCGGCGCGAGCGGCGCCCACGGTGCCAGCGGCGCGCGGGCAGCCAGCGGCGCCCATGGCTCGGGCGCGAGCCCGCAGCAGGCACAGCCGTAAGGCGAGGAGTCGAGGAGCGGCATGAATCCCTCACGCATCTTTATCGAGCGGCCAGTCGCCACAGCGCTGCTGATGGTGGCCATCCTGCTGTCGGGGCTGGTCGCATTCCGGCTGCTGCCGCTCTCGGCCCTGCCCGAGGTGGACTACCCAACCATCCAGGTCACCACGCTCTACCCCGGCGCCAGCCCCGATGTGATGACCTCGTCGGTCACCGCACCGCTGGAACGCCAGTTTGGCCAGATGCCTGGCCTCAAGCAGATGTCGTCGTCCTCCTCCGGCGGCGCATCGGTGATCACGCTGCAGTTCGAGCTGACACTGTCGCTCGACGTGGCCGAACAGGAAGTGCAGGCCGCCATCAACGCGGGCAGCAACCTGCTCCCGGCTGACCTGCCAATGCCGCCGATCTACAGCAAGGTCAACCCGGCCGACGCGCCGATCATGACGCTGGCGATGACGTCCGACACACTGCCGCTGCCCAAGCTGCAGGACATGGTCGACACGCGCGTGGCCGCCAAGATCTCGCAGATCCAGGGCGTGGGTCTGGTCACGATCAGCGGGGGCCAGCGCCCCGCCGTGCGCATCCAGGCCAACCCGACGGCGCTGGCCAACCTCGGCATGTCGATCGACGACCTGCGCACCGCCATCGGCAATGCGAACGTGAACGGCGCCAAGGGCAGTTTCGACGGCCCCGCGCGCGCGTCGACGATCGACGCCAACGACCAGCTCAGGTCGGCCGACGAGTACAAGCAGATCATCATCGGCTACCAGAACGGCGCGCCGATCCGCATCACCGACGTGGCCGACATCGTCGATGCGGCCGAGAACAGCCGCCTGGCCGCATGGGCCAACGCCAAGCCGGCCATCGTGCTGAACATCCAGCGTCAGCCCGGCGCCAATGTGATCGAGGTGGTCGACCGCATCAAGACGCTGATGCCGCAGTTGCGGGCGTCGCTGCCGGCCTCCGTGCAGGTGCAGCAGCTGACCGACCGAACCACCACGATCCGCGCCTCGGTCAAGGACGTCGAGTTCGAACTGCTGCTGGCCGTCGCGCTGGTGGTGATGGTGATCTTCATCTTCCTGCGCAACCTGTCCGCCACGATCATCCCGGGCGTGGCGGTGCCGCTGTCGCTGGTGGGCACGTTCGGCGTGATGTACATGGCCGGCTTCTCGATCAACAACCTCACGCTGATGGCGCTGACCATCGCCACCGGCTTCGTGGTGGACGACGCCATCGTGATGATCGAGAACATCATGCGCTACATCGAGGAAGGCGATCCGCCGATGGAAGCGGCGCTGAAGGGCTCGAAACAGATCGGCTTCACCATCATCTCGCTGACGTTCTCGCTGGTGGCCGTGCTGATTCCGCTGCTGTTCATGGGCGACGTGGTCGGCCGCCTGTTCCGCGAGTTCGCTGTCACGCTCGCCGTGTCGATCCTGATCTCCGCAGTGGTCTCCCTGACGCTGACGCCGATGATGTGCGCGCGCCTGCTGCGTCACGTGCCGGAGAGCGAAATGTCCCGCTTCCACGTGGTCACGGGCCGCTTCTTCGACAGCGTGATCGAACAATATGGCCGCGCGCTGAACTGGGTGCTCGGACGCCAGACGGCCACGCTGCTCGTCGCCGTGGGCACGCTGGTGCTGACCGGCCTTCTCTACGTGGTGGTGCCCAAGGGCTTCTTCCCGGTGCAGGACACGGGCATGATCCAGGCGATCACCGAAGCCTCGCAGACCAGTTCGTTCCAGTCGATGGGCCGCAAGCAGGAGGCGGTGCAGAAGGTGATTCTTGAAGATCCCGCCGTCGAAAGCGTGTCGTCGTTCATTGGCGTCGACGGCACCAACACGACGATCAACGCGGGCCGCATGATCATCAACCTGAAGCCGAAGGACGAACGCGACTCGATGGAAGTCGTGACCGACCGGCTGCAGGCCTCGGTGCAGAAACTTGGCGGCGTGGCACTGTACATGCAGCCGGTGCAGGACCTGACAATCGAGGACCGCGTGGCTCGCACGCAATACCAGTTCACCGTCGAGGACCCGGATCCGGCCGTGCTGGCCGAATGGGTACCGAAGCTGATCGAGCGGCTGAAGCAGGAGCCGGAACTGCGCGACGTGGCCAGCGACCAGCAGAACAACGGCCTGCGCGCCTACGTGGAGATCGACCGCGACGCCGCCGCGCGTTTCGGCATCACCACCGCGGTCATCGACAGCGCGCTCTACAGCGCGTTCGGCCAGCGGCTGGTCTCGACGATCTTCACCCAGTCGAGCCAGTATCGCGTGGTGCTGGAAACGATGCCGCAGTTCCGGGTGAGCCCGGAGTCGCTGTCCGCGCTGCGCCTGCCGTCGTCGTCTGGCGGCCAGGTGCCGCTCGGATCGATCGCGCACATCTCGGAGCGCACCGGCCCGCTCGTGATCAATCACCAGGGCCAGTTCCCGTCCGCGACGATCTCGTTCAACCTCGCGCCGGGCGAATCGCTTGGCGCGGCGGTGGACAAGATCACCAAGGTCGAGAGCGAGATTGGCCTGCCGATCTCGATGGCCACCGAGTTCCAGGGCGCCGCGCTGGCCTTCCGCGCGTCGCTCTCCAACACGCTGTGGCTGATCCTGGCCGCTGTGGTCACGATGTACATCGTGCTCGGTGTGCTGTATGAAAGCACGATCCATCCGGTAACCATCCTCTCGACGCTGCCGTCGGCCGCCGTCGGCGCCCTGCTGGCGCTGCTGGTGTCGGGGCAGGATATCGGCATCATCGCGATCATCGGCATCATCCTGCTGATCGGTATCGTGAAGAAGAACGCGATCATGATGATCGACTTCGCGCTCGAGGCCGAACGCGAAGGCGGCATGAAGCCGCGCGATGCGATCTTCCAGGCCTGCCTGCTGCGCTTCCGCCCGATCCTGATGACCACGATGGCCGCACTGCTGGCTGCGTTGCCGATGATGCTCGGCACGGGCATCGGCTCGGAACTGCGCCGTCCGCTGGGTATCACGATGGTGGGTGGCCTGCTCGTCAGTCAGGTGCTGACGCTGTTCACCACGCCGGTGATCTACCTGGCGTTCGACCGCGTCGCGATCCGCCTGAAGGCCTGGCGCCGCAACCGCTTTGGCGACCCCGATGAAGGCGGCACCGGAGAGGATGGCGGCCAGCCGTCGCACCGTCCGCAGGAGCCGAACGTCTGATGAATCTGTCGGCCACCTTCATCCATCGCCCGGTTGCCACTGCGCTGCTGACCATCGGCATTCTGCTGGCGGGCATCGCGGCGTTCCGGCTGCTGCCAGTCTCGCCGCTGCCACAGGTGGACTTCCCCACCATCTCGGTGTCTGCGTCGCTGCCCGGCGCCAGCCCCGAGACGATGGCCGCCACGGTGGCCACGCCGCTCGAACGCGCGCTGGGGACGATTGCCGGTGTCACGGAAATCACGTCGACCAGCTCGCTCGGCTCCACACGCGTGACGCTGCAGTTCGACCTGTCGCGCAACATCGACGGCGCGGCCCGCGACGTGCAGGCGGCGATCAATGCATCGCGCGCCACGCTGCCCACGAGCCTGCCGAACAACCCGACCTATCGCAAGGTCAACCCGGCCGACGCGCCGATCATGATCATCGGCCTGACATCGCAGACGATGTCACGCGGCCAGCTCTACGATGCGGCATCGACGATCCTCGCGCAGAAGCTCTCGCAGGTGGAAGGTGTCGGGCAGGTGACCATCGGCGGCTCCTCGCTGCCGGCCGTGCGGGTGGAGCTGAATCCCACGTCACTGAACAAGTACGGCATCTCGCTGGAAGACGTCCGCAACACCATCAGCGCCACCAACGCCAACCGGCCGCTCGGCGTGCTGGAGAACAGCAACAACGCGTGGCAGGTCTATGCCAACGATCAGGCGATGGCGGCCAAGGACTATATGCCGCTGATCATCCGCTACGCGACACCGGGCACGTACTCGTCCGCGTCGGCCGGCGCACTGATCGCCAGCACCGCCAACGCCGCCGCCGGCGGCAACGTCAGCACGAAGACCGTCAACGGCGTCACCACGACCACCATCACCACCAGCAGCGGCACCACGACGATCACCACGGGCGCCACCGGCGGCAGCAACGGCGCGAAGGGGCCAAACGGCTTCGCGGTGCCAATCCGCCTGCAGGACGTGGCCAATGTGGTCGACTCGGTACAGGACATCCGCAATGCCGGCTCTGCCAACGGCAAGCCATCGGTGCTACTGGTGCTGAACCGTTCGCCCGGCGCCAACATCATCGAGACCGTGGACCGCGTCAACGACATCCTGCCGCAGTTGGGCAAGATGATCCCGGCCGCGATCTCGATGGACGTGATGATGGACCGCACACCCACCATCCGCGCCTCGCTGCGCGAGGTGGAACAGACGCTGATCATCTCGGTGGCTCTGGTGGTCATGGTCGTGTTCCTGTTCCTGCGCAACGTGCGGGCCACGCTGATTCCGAGTGTGGCGGTGCCGGTATCGCTGGTCGGCACGTTCTCGGTGATGTACCTGGCCGGGTTCTCGCTGAACAATCTTTCGCTGATGGCGCTGACCATCGCCACGGGCTTTGTGGTCGACGATGCGATCGTGGTGCTGGAAAACATCTCGCGCCATATCGAGGAAGGCATGAAGCCGCTGGCCGCCGCCTTGCGCGGCGCGCGCGAGGTCGGCTTCACGGTGCTGTCGATGAGTCTCTCGCTGATCGCCGTGTTCATCCCGCTGCTGCTGATGGGTGGCATCGTCGGCCGGCTGTTCCAGGAGTTCGCGATCACGCTGTCGGTCGCCATCCTGGTGTCGCTGGTCGTGTCGCTGACCACCACGCCGATGATGTGCGCACGGCTGCTGCGCCCGGTGCGTGAAGAATCCCAGGGCCGTTTTCATCACGCAACCGAGCACGTCTTCACATGGATGCAGCAGGCCTACGCACGCACGCTGGGCGCGGCGTTGCGCCATAGCACGTTGGTCTGGATCGTTCTGCTGGCCACGGTGGCACTGAACGTCTGGCTCTACGTGATCGTGCCAAAGGGCTTCTTCCCGCAGCAGGACACGGGCCGCCTGATCGGCTTCATCCGCGCGGACCAGGCCACATCGTTCCAGGCGATGCGCACCAAGCTCGACAACTTTATCCAGATCGTCCAGACCGACCCGGCCGTGGTCAACGTGGTCGGCTTCACGGGCGGCTCGCAGCGCAATACGGGACAGATGTTCGTCACGCTGAAGCCGCTGTCCGAGCGCAAGGAATCCGCCGATGCAATCATCGCGCGGCTGCGTGGCAAGCTGGCGAAGGAGCCAGGCGCCAGCCTGTTCCTGCAGTCGGTGCAGGATATCCGCGTCGGTGGGCGACAGAGCAGTTCGCAATACCAGTTCACGCTGCAGTCCGATGACCTGGACGTGCTGCGCGAGTGGGAGCCAAAGGTTCGCGCGGCAATTTCGAACATCAAGGGCATCGAGGACGTCGACACCGATACCAATGACAAGGGCCTGCAGACGTCAGTGATCATCGACCGCGACACCGCGTCGAAGCTCGGCGTCAGCGCGCAGCAGATCGACGCGATCCTCAACGATGCCTTCGGGCAGCGCCTGGTCTCGACGATCTACCACCCGCTCAATCAGTACCGCGTGGTGATGGAACTCAGCTCCGAGTATCTGCAGGGGCCGCACGCGCTGCAGGATGTCTATGTCGTCACCGGCGGTGGCAAACGCGTGCCGCTCGCGGCCTTTACGCGTGTGATGCCGACCAGCACGCCGCTCGGCGTGAACCACCAGGGCCAGTTCGCGGCGTCGACGATCTCGTTCAACCTGGCCGAAGGCTATTCGCTGTCGCAGGCTACCGACGCGATCAAGGATGCGCTCGCGCGGATCGGCGCGCCGGAGACGTTACAGGCCAATTTCGCGGGTGGCGCCAAGGCGTTCCAGGATTCGCTCAAGAGCCAGCCGATCCTGATTCTGGCGGCGATCATCACGATCTACATCGTGCTGGGCATCCTGTACGAGAGCTACGTGCATCCGCTGACAATCCTGTCGACGCTGCCGTCGGCGGGCGTGGGCGCGCTGCTGGCCCTGCTGCTGTTCAAGACCGAGTTCAGCATCATCGCGCTGATCGGCGTGATCCTGCTGATCGGCATCGTGAAGAAGAACGCGATCATGATGATCGACTTCGCGATCGACGCCGAGCGGCGTGACGGCCTGAGCCCGCGCGACGCGATCTACCGCGCCTGCCTGCTCCGTTTCCGCCCGATCATGATGACCACGATGGCAGCGATGCTGGGCGCGATTCCGCTGGCACTGGGCCGCGGCGATGGCGCCGAACTGCGCGCGCCGCTCGGTATCTCGATCGTCGGCGGCCTGCTCGTCAGCCAGTTGCTGACGCTGTACACCACGCCTGTGGTTTACCTCACGCTGGATCGCTGGCGCCTCAAGGTCAAGGCCTGGCGCGAGCGTCGTCGCACCCAGGCAAGCGGCACCACGCCGCGCCTCGAACACTGATGAAGGCAATTGCCATGTCTCGAAGCCAATTCTCGTTCACCGTCGTCGCGCTGGCTTGTGCCCTGCTGACCGGTTGTGCGGTCGGCCCTGATTACCAGCGGCCCGATGCGCCCGTGCCCAAGGCTTTCAAGGAAGCCAGCGAGGACATGCCCGCATGGACCGGCGACTGGAAAACCGCCGAGCCGCAGGACATCATGGCGCGCCCCGACTGGTGGCGCGTATTCGACGATCCCGTGCTCGACGCGCTGATGTCTCAGGTCAAAATATCGAACCAGAACATCAAGGCGGCGGAAGCACAGTATCGCCAGGCCACGGCATCGCTATCCGCGGCACGCGCGGGCTACTTCCCGACGGTCGGCGCCAACGCCGGCGTTTCGCGCGGCGCGACGAGCAGCAATGGCCAGATCATCAACGGCCAGAACCTGACGCTGTCCGCCAACTGGGAAATCGACGTGTGGGGCCGCGTGCGCAGGCAGGTGGAAAGCGCCCAGGCCGGCGCGCAGGCCAGCGAGGCCGACCTGGCTTCGATCCTGCTCTCCACGCAGGCAACGCTGGCGCAGAGCTACTTCCTGCTGCGCGTGGCGGACGCCCAGCACGCGCTGCTGGACCGCACCGTGGCCGACTACGCGAAGTCGCTGCAGCTCGTGCAGAACCAGTACAAGGCGGGCACCGCACAACGCTCGGACGTGCTGCAGTCGGAAACCCAGCTCAAGTCCGCGCAAGCACAGCAACTCGATATCCAGATCACGCGGCAGCAGCTCGAACATGCCATCGCGGTACTGGTCGGCAAACCCCCGGCGGACCTGACCGTGGCGACCGTCGACAACCGCGACACGATTCCGCGCGTACCGGTGGCCGTGCCGTCGCAGTTGCTGGAACGCCGCCCCGATATCTCGGCTGCGGAACGGCGCATGGCATCTGCGAACGCCAATATTGGCGTGGCCGAAGCGGCCTACTACCCGACGCTCTCGCTATCCGCCACAGGCGGGCTGACGGCCAGCACCCTGGCGCGCTGGCTCTCTCTGCCTGACCGCGTCTGGTCAATCGGTGCCGGTCTGGCCGGCACCGTGTTCGACGGCGGCCTGCGCCGTGCCAATACAGCAATTGCCGTGGCCCAATACGACCAGACCGTGGCGAACTATCGGCAGACCGTGCTGGGCGCGTTCCAGGAGGTCGAGGACAACCTCGCCTCGGCCCGCGTGCTCGAACAGGAGTCGATCGTCCAGAACGACGCGCTGCGCTCGGCACGCGAAGCGCTTTCGCTGGTCAACCACCGCTACAAGGCCGGCACCGCAGCGTTGCTGGATGTGCTGACGGCACAGACCGCGGCCTATACGGCGGAGAACACCACATTGACGATCATGGGGCGGCAGTACACCGCGGCCGTCACGCTGATCAAGGCGCTTGGCGGCGGATGGCATGGACCGGATATGGAGGTGGGGAAGGCCGATAGCGCCCCGCCGGCTACCGCGCCCGCATCGACAGCGCAATAACAGACTCGGTGGCGGACTCAATAGCGGACTCGGTAGCGGCGCTGCAGCGCGCTACCGCCCCTCCGGCATCGGCAACGGCTGCTGACTGACCCGCTCCCGCAACCATGTGGCCGCCTTGCCCAGCGGCCGCTGCTTGTGCCACACGATTTCCATCGCCACGGGCCAGTCCTGGTCCTGGAAGGTCATCTGCGGCGATACCAGCCCGGCAGCGGCGGGCGAGTTGGCCGCCACGTGCCAGGGCACAAACGCCCAGCCGAGCTTGCGCTTGACCAGTTCGACGATCACCCACTGGCTTTCCACCCACCAGACTTCGGCCGCCACACGCAGCCGTTTCTTTTCCTCGCTGTCGCTGCGCGTGGCCACCATCAACTGCCGGTAGCGTTTCAACTCTTCGAAGTCCACGCGCGGCTGGGCGGCAAGGGGATGGTCGGGCGCGCAGATGATCGGCATCGGCACCCAGCCCAGCGCATGGAAGCCGAGTTCGGGCGGCAGGATCTCCTGGCGCCACATGATGCCGAGGTCCGCGCACTGGCTCAGCACCAGCCGGCTCACGTCCTCCATCAGCGGAAACAGCAGTTCGAGTTCGACCGACGGGAAGCGTTGCGAGAACTCGTCGAGCAGCACGCCAAGGGTCTCTTCCGGATATAGCTCGTCGACGGCCAGCGTGAGGCGGGACTCGACACCTTCGCCCAGGCTCTTGGCGACGCCCCGAAAGTGCTCGCAACGCTCCAGAATCACACGCGCCTCGACCAGCAGCCGCTCGCCGGCCGGCGTCAGAACCGGATAGCGGGCGGTGCGGTCGAACAGCGCGTTGCCGAGGTCGATCTCCAGATTGGCGACGGCGGCGCTGACGACGGACTGTGCCTTGCCAAGTTGGCGGGCCGCCGCGGAGAAGGATCCGGTCTCGGCTGCGGCGGCAAAGGCTTGCAACTGTTCGAGGGACAGGCTCATGGTGTGCGTTCTCGTTGGCTTTCTCCCCTCTCGCACAAGCAGGAGGGGGCGACGGGGGCAGACGGTGGCGAAAGCCGGTCGCAGGGGGAATCCCCTTCTATCGGAATAACCGATACTACCCAACTTGCGATTAGCTGTCCCGCCGATAGAATGCGCTCCATCGTTTCACAAAGGAGAGCTTCATGCGCACCACCGCAGACCGGATCCGTCACACCGTCGGTTTCGAGCTGATCGGGTTGCTGATCTTCGCCCCGCTTGCCAGCCTGGTATTTGGCTACGCGCTGCACCAGATGGGTCTGGTGGGCGCGGTCGCGTCACTGATCGCTGCCGTCTGGAATTACGTCTACAACATCCTCTTCGACCGCGGGATGCTGCGCTTCACCGGCCAACTCCGGAAGACGCCGGCGATTCGCGTGCTGCACGCAATCCTGTTCGAGGGTGGCCTGCTGCTCGTGTTCCTGCCATCGGTGGCGTGGTACCTCGACATGACCCTGCTCGACGCGTTCATCATGGACATCGCCGTGGCCGGCTTCTACATGGTCTACGCGCTGGTCTACAACTGGGTCTATGACGCGGTCTTCCCGATCCCTGGCCTCAAGGCGAAGGAGGATAGCCAGCCTGCCGATTGCCCGTCGGCCAACTAGGAACCGCGGAAATCCGACCGTGCGACGCGCGGTCGACCTCAGCAACAAAATGCGGCCAGAAACGGCCGCATTCACGTCATCCATCGGGCGTGGGCCATGCGTTAACATGAGCGCCATGCCAATCCGCCCCTCCCTGCTCCGCCGCAGCCTGTCTCCCGTTATCGCAACGGTCGCGCTGCTCGCCTTCGGCCTGACTGGAGCCCAGGCCAAACCCGTCAAATCCGTCAAAGCCACCAAACCGTCGGTCCAGCGCGTCAGTGCCGAAGCCGCGGACCCGGCCGCCGCGCGCACCGGCCTGCCCGCCACTGTCACCACGGCGCTGCGCCGCGCGCATGTGCCACTGTCGGCAGCAAGCTTCTACGTGATCAAGGTCGGCGCGCCGCGCCCGCGTGTGAGCTGGAACGCCGAGGCGCCGATGAACCCGGCGTCGACGATGAAGCTGGTCACCACGTTCGCCGGACTGCAGTTGCTCGGGCCCGACTATCGCTGGCTCACTTCGCTCTACGCCGATGGCCAGCCAGGCCCGGACGGGGTGATCAACGGCAACGTCTATCTGCGCGGCCGGGGAGACCCGAAGCTGGTGCCCGAGGAGATGGCCAAGCTGGTCAACACGGCGCGATCGACTGGCGCGACGGCCATCAACGGCGATCTCGTGCTCGACCGCAGCTTCTTCGCGGATACCCAGGACAACAGCTACACGATCGATGGCGAGACGCAACGCGCCTACAACGTCAATCCTGATGCGCTGCTTTATGCCTTCAAGACGCTCACCTTCACGATCACGCCCGACGCCGCCGGCCGCGCCGTCGACGTGGCCGTCACGCCGGCGCTGGCGCAATTGCGTGTGGATAACCGCCTGACGCTCGTCAACGGCCGTTGCGGTGACTGGCGCGCACGTGCCAACCCAAGCATCACGCCGCAGTCAGACGGCACCATCGTCGCCGCGTTCGACGGCAACTACTCCGCCGATTGTGGCGAACACGTGGTCAACCTGGCCACACTCTCGCACAGCGATTTCATCTGGGGCGGCTTCGTGGCCGAATGGCAGGCGGCGGGTGGCCGCTTCGTGCGTCCGCCCGGACTGCGCGGCGGCACCGTGCCGCGCAGCGCGTTCCTGCTGGCGCGGCACTACGGCCAGCCGCTCGGCGAGATCGTGCGCGACATCAACAAGTTCTCGAACAACGTGATGGCACGTCAGCTCTTCCTGACGATTGGCGCGGAGATCGACCGGAGCGGCCCGGCCAGCACCGAGAAGTCGACACGCGTGATCAAGCGCTGGCTATCGCGCCAGGGGCTGGACATGCCGGATCTGGTACTGGAGAACGGCTCGGGACTGTCACGCGAGGAACGGATCAGCGCTTACGACATGGCGCGCCTGCTGCAACAGGCACTGGCCAGCGATGTTGGGCCGGTGCTGATCGATTCCCTGCCGATCCTCGGCGTGGATGGCACGCTGCGCAATCGCCTGACCCGCGCCAATGCGGCCGGCAATGCCTACCTGAAGACGGGCACGCTACAGGATGTGCGCGCGCTGGCGGGCTACGTCGACGCGCTCGACGGGCAGCGTTATGTGGTGGTGGCGTATATCAATCACCCGAACGCATCGGGGGCGCAGGAGGCGCACGATGCGTTGATGCAGTGGGTGTATAAGGGCGCGCCTTGAGGTGAGGGTTTTGTGACGGGCGTGGTGGGGGATGGAGCGCCTGGCCCTCTCCCCGCCTTCCTCCGCTTTCTCCCCTAACCTCAGGAATCCTCGAACGCAGCCGCGGCGCGACCCAACCGGTCCCGCACCCCGTCCCACTCGGGACTCTCCGGCAAGGGTTCGAACACCAGCCGCAGGAATCCTTCCTTGTCGAGCCGGCGCAACAGCCGGTACAGCTCCTGCGCATAAGCGTCCGGCGTGGCCGGTGCTTCAACGAACGTGCAGCGCGGATCGCTGGTTGCCGGCGCGCGACCCACCCAGGCCAGCCTGCCATCGGCGGACAGCCCATGCAGGTACTGCGGCAAGGCGTCCGCCTGGGCTAGCGTCAGCGTGGTGCGGGGCGCGTAATGGGCCTTGAGCGTGCCCGATGCGCGCGGCGCGGCGGCGTCCGGCGGTAGCGGCATGGTGCCGAGCACGTCGGCCATCATCGCCGCCGTGATCGCGCCCGGGCGCAGCAGCACCGGGCCAGCCGTATCCAGGCGGGACAGATCGACGATCGACGATTCGATGCCAACGTCCACGCCATCGCCTTCGAGCACATAGACCGATCCACCGAACTCGTCGCGCACATGCTCGGCCGTGGTCGGGCTGACCTGGCCGAACTTGTTGGCCGATGGCGCAGCAATGCCACCACGGCCACGGCGGAAGCGCGACAGCAGCGCCTGCGCCACCGGATGCGACGGGCAGCGCAAACCGATGCTGTCCTGCCCACCGGCAACCGCTGCCGGGATGTGGGCGGCGCGTTTCAGGATGATCGTCAGCGGACCGGGCCAGAACGCATCGATCAGCTTCTGCGCGGCGTCGGGTACGTCGTCGCTCCAGTAGCCGACATCGGCGCCATCGACCACGTGAACGATCACCGGATGGTTCGACGGACGGCCCTTGGCGGCGAAGATACGCGCCACGGCTTCAGGATTCTCGGCATCGGCACCGAGACCGTAGACGGTCTCGGTCGGGAAGGCCACGAGCTCGCCGGCTTCGAGCAGGCGAACAGCTTCTTCCAGCTCCGCGGCGGTGGGCATGCGTGAAGACATCGCGAACTACCGGTTTCAGCTGGGGATGTGCAGCGCCTTGGCGGCGGCATCGAACGTGCGGTCAGCCGCTTCGGCGTGGTCGCCAACGCAGTTCACGTGTCCCATCTTGCGCGACGGGCGCGCATCGTTCTTGCCGTAGAGGTGCAGCTTGGCGCCGGGCTGTGCCAGCACCTCATCCCACGCGGGCGTACGCTCCAGGCCGAACTCGAACCAGCAGTCGCCAAGCAGGTTCAGCATCTTGCCGGCCGAATGCTGGCGGGTGCTGCCCAGCGGCAGGCGAGCCATCGCGCGGACCTGCTGCTCGAACTGGCTGGTCTCGCAAGCATCCATCGTGATGTGCCCCGAGTTATGCGGGCGCGGCGCCATTTCATTGGCCACCAGCGTGCCATCGGTCAGCACGAAGAATTCAATGCAAAGCACGCCGACGTAGCCCATTTCCGAAGCAATCGTCGCCGCGGCGTTGCGGGCGCGTTGGGAAATATCGTCCGACACGCTTGTCGAAGGCATCGTCGTCGAAAACAGGATGCCATCGCGGTGCACGTTCTCGGCCAGCGGCCACGTGGCGGTGGAGCCATCGGCGGCACGCGCGGCCAGCACCGACACCTCGTACGCCAGCGGCAGCATCCGCTCGAGCACGCACGGCACATGCTGCATGGCCTTCCATGCGACGCGCACGTCCTCGCGCGACTTCACGCGCGCCTGGCCCTTGCCGTCGTAGCCCATCCGCGCGGTCTTCAGGATGCCCGGCAGCACTTCATCAGGCAGCCGGTCCACGTCGGCATCGTGCTGGATCACCCAGTGCGGGGCCGGCGGCACGCCGGTACGGTCTGCACAGGAGGCGAAGAACTTCTTTTCGCCGATGCGGTTCTGCGCGATCGACACGCAGTAGCCGCGCGGCGCGACGAACACGCCGGCTTCCTCCAGACGCTCAAGCGAGATCGACGGCACGTTCTCGAACTCGGTGCTCACCGCCTCGCACAGGCTGGACAGTTCAGCCAGCGCCGCATCGTCGGTGTATGCCGCGCAGATGTGCCGGTCAGCCACGGAGCCGGCCGGGCTGTCCTGGTCCGGATCGAGCACGCAAACGCGGTACCCCATCGACTGCGCCGCGTGCGTGAACATGCGGCCGAGCTGGCCGCCGCCGAGCATGCCGAGCCAGGCACCTGGCAGGATCGGCGAGTTCGGACTGTCCACGCCGAACTCGGCGCGCGACTCGGGGGTATGCGCTTCGGACAGGTGGGGATGGATATCGGTCGGCATGGCTCAGGCTACGGTGAGACTTCAGAAAGTTATACGGGCAGCGTCATCGCGCGCGCGGCTTCGGTCTGCTTGGCGCGGAACACTTCCAGCGCGCTGGCCAGCGCGTCGTCGGTGGTGGCCAGCGTGGCGATCGCGTGCAGCGCCGCGTTGGCGGCGCCGGCCTCGCCGATGGCGAAGGTGGCCACGGGCACACCCTTCGGCATCTGCACGATCGACAACAGCGAGTCCTCGCCGCGCAGGTACTTTGACGGCACCGGCACGCCGAACACCGGCACGATGGTCTTGGCGGCGATCATGCCCGGCAGGTGCGCGGCACCGCCGGCGCCGGCGATGATCGCGCGGATGCCGCGGCCACGCGCCGCTTCGGCATAGCGGAACATGTCATCGGCCATCCGGTGCGCCGATACCACCTGCGCTTCGAACGGCACGTTGAAATCCTTGAGCATGGCCACGGCGTGCTGCATCACGTCCCAATCGGAACTGCTGCCCATTACCACGCCAACCACAGGCTTCGATTCGTTGCTCATCTTCAATTACCCTTCCTGCCTTTACTGCAGCGCTTCGCCGGTCAGGCGGGTCAGCGCTTCCTTGTACTTGTCGGCGGTCTTCTGCACCACGTCTTCCGGCAGCTTCGGCGCCGGCGCGGTCTTCGGCCAAGGCTTGCCGTCGATGCGCACGGCTTCGAGCCAGTCACGCACGAACTGCTTGTCGAACGACGGCGGGTTGGTGCCCACCTGATACGAATCGGCCGGCCAGAAGCGCGACGAATCGGCCGTCAGCACTTCGTCCATCAGCGTCAGCGTGCCGTTCTCGTCCAGACCGAACTCGAACTTTGTGTCGGCAATGATGATGCCGCGCGTGGCGGCGTAGTCGGCGGCTTCCTTGTACAGGCGGATCGAGATGTCACGCATCTTCGCGGCCAGTTCCTTGCCGATGCGGGCCTCGACTTCATCGAACGAGATGTTCTCGTCGTGCTCGCCCATCTCGGCCTTGGCCGCCGGCGTGAAGATCGGCTCGGGCAGCTTCTGCGCGTTCTGCAGGCCGGCCGGCAGGGCGATGCCGCACACCTTGCCCGTGGCCTGGTAGTCCTTCCAGCCGCTGCCGGCCAGATAGCCGCGCACCACCGCTTCCACCAGGATCGGCTTCAGGCGCTTGACCACCACGGCGCGGCCCTTTACCTGCTCCACCTCGTTCGGTGCCACCACGGACTCAGCGGTCACGTCGGTCTCATGGTTCGGCACGATGTGCGCGAGCTTCTTGAACCAGAAGTTGGCCATCTGGTTCAGCACGCGGCCCTTGGCCGGAATCGGCTCGCCCAGGATCACGTCGAAGGCCGACAGACGGTCGGTGGTCACGATCAGCAGCTTGTCGTCGCCGACAGCGTAGTTATCGCGGACCTTGCCTTTGCCGAGCAGCGGCAGGGACTGGATGGAGGATTCGTAGAGGGCGTCGGACATGGTGTGAAAACGGCTGCGGCTGAAAAACAAGCGGGGCTTCGAGCGCGATGCGAAGCCCCATGAAGTAGCAAAGCCCCGCACCAGGCGGGGCAACGACACAATTTACTGCACGACCTGGGCGAGCTTGCCGGCCTTGTACTGCTGGGCAACGTCGGTCAGCGACACGGCCTTGATCTTGCTGGCCTGGCCTTCGCAACCGAAGGCGATGTAGCGGGCCTTGCACACGAGCTTGGCGGCTTCGCGGGCCGGCTTCAGGTACTCGCGCGGGTCGAACTTGCTCGGGTTCTCCACGAAGAAGCGGCGGATCGCGCCGGTCATCGCCAGACGGATGTCGGTGTCGATGTTGATCTTGCGCACGCCGTACTTGATCGCTTCCTGGATTTCCTCCACGGGCACGCCGTACGTTTCCTTCATGTCGCCACCGAACTGGCGGATTTCAGCCAGCAGTTCCTGCGGCACCGACGACGAACCGTGCATCACCAGGTGAGTGTTCGGAATGCGGGCGTGGATTTCCTTGATGCGCCCGATGGCCAGGATGTCGCCCGTGGGCTTGCGCGTGAACTTGTACGCGCCGTGCGAGGTGCCGATGGCGATGGCCAGCGCGTCGAGCTGGGTGGCCTTGACGAAGTCGGCGGCCTGCTCCGGATCGGTCAGCAGCATCGAGTGATCGAGCTTGCCTTCGGCGCCAATGCCGTCTTCCTCGCCGGCTTCACCGGTTTCCAGCGAGCCCAGGCAACCCAGTTCGCCTTCCACGGTCACGCCCAGCGCGTGGGCCATCTGCACAACCTTGCGGGTCACGTCGACGTTGTACTCGTAGTCCGACGGGGTCTTGCCGTCTTCCTTCAGCGAGCCGTCCATCATCACCGACGAGAAGTTCAGGTCGATGGCGGCCTTGCAGATCGCCGGCGACTGGCCGTGATCCTGGTGCATCACCACCGGGATGTGCGGGTAGGCTTCCACAGCGGCTTCGATCAGGTGGCGCAGGAAGTGCTCGCCAGCGTATTTGCGCGCGCCAGCCGATGCCTGCATGATCACCGGGGCGTTGACCTCGTCGGCGGCCTGCATGATGGCCTGAACCTGTTCGAGGTTGTTCACGTTGAAAGCCGGCAGACCGTAGTTGTTCTCGGCGGCATGGTCCAGCAACTGGCGCATGGATACGAGTGGCATGTCTAACTCCTGAATGTAAATAGCTTGGGGTATTTCTGAATTCTTGTCGTTGCTGCGCCAGACAGGCTCGCGCATCGGGCGCGGTCATGTCTGTCTGGCACGCCACATGGGCGCGCGTCCTACCGGGTGCCCACCCTCACGATCTTGAGCGTATTTGTGCCGCCGGGCTGGCCCATCGGCTCGCCGATCGTCAGCACGATGAAATCGCCGCGCTGCACCACGCCCTGGGACAGCAGCAGTTCCTCGGCCTGCTCAAGCGCCACGTCGCGGTCCGCGCTCGACTGCAGCGGCAGCGGCACCACATTGCGATAGAGCTGCATCTTGCGTTGCGACGCCAGGTTCGGCGTCATCGCATAGATCGGCACGTGGATGCGGTGACGGCTCATCCACAGCGCCGTGGCGCCGGAATCGGTCAGCGCCGCGATCGCCTTGACACCTAGATGATAGGCGGTGAACAGCGCACCCATCGCGATCGACTGGTCGATCCGCGCGAAGGTCTGGTTCAGGAAGTCGGTGTCGAGCTGCACCACCTCCGACTTCTCGGCTTCCAGACAGATCGCGGCCATGGCTTCGACCGTTTCCACCGGATAGCGGCCGGCAGCGGTCTCTGCCGACGTCATCACGGCGTCGGTGCCATCGAGCACGGCGTTGGCCACGTCGGACACTTCGGCCCGCGTCGGCACCGGGTTGACGATCATGCTCTCCATCATCTGGGTGGCGGTGATCGTCAGCTTGTTGGCCTCGCGCGCCAGCTTGATCATGCGCTTCTGCAGCGCGGGCACGGCGGCGTTGCCAACTTCGACGGCCAGGTCGCCGCGCGCCACCATGATGCCGTCCGACGCGAGCAGGATTTCCTCGAGCACGCCCGGACGAATCGCCTCGGCCCGCTCGATCTTCGCGATCATGCGCGCCTTGTGGTTGTGCGGCTGGCCTGCCACGTTGGTGAGCTGGCGGGCCATTTCCATGTCGGTGGCGTTCTTCGGGAAGCTCACGGCCACGTAGTCCGCGCCCAGCGCCATGGCGGTCTTGATGTCCTCCATGTCCTTGGCGGTCAGCGCCGGCGCCGACAGGCCGCCACCCTGACGATTGATGCCCTTGTTATTGGACAGCTCACCACCGATACGCACCGTGGTGAAGATCTCGTTGCCGAGCACGCGGTCCACCACCAGCACGATCAGACCGTCGTTGAGCAGGAGCAGGTCGCCCGGGCCCACATCGCGCGGCAGATCCTTGTAGTCCAGGCCCACGCGCTCCTGATTGCCCATCTGGCAGGCCGAATCGAGGATGAACGCATCGCCCGGCTTGAGCGTGATCTTGCCGTTCTCGAACTTGCCCACGCGGATCTTGGGGCCCTGCAGGTCGGCCATGATGGCCACCTCGCGCCCGCAGGCCGCCGCTGCCTCACGCACCAGGGCGGCGCGATCGATATGGTCCTGCGCGGTGCCATGCGAGAAGTTCAGGCGCACCACATCGACCCCTGCTCCGATCATGCGGGTCAACACTTCCAGCGTGCTGGATGCGGGGCCAATCGTGGCGACGATCTTGGTGGAACGTGTCATGCGGGCAGCTTCCTTGGTGGGGGGCGCTTGGTTTTTCTGGAAACTGGCCGGACGGGGATGTCCCGCGCCGGCCTGTCGGGTCATCAGCCTGCGGCGCGCTGTTCCAGCACTTCGAATGCGGGCAGCTTCTTGCCTTCCAGGAATTCCAGGAAGGCGCCGCCACCGGTCGAGATATACCCGACGCGATCGGCGATGCCGTACTTGGCGATGGCGGCCAGCGTGTCGCCGCCACCTGCGATCGAGAATGCCTTCGACGTGGCGATGGCTTCGGCCAGCACCTTGGTGCCGTTGCCGAACTGATCGAATTCGAACACGCCGACCGGACCGTTCCAGACGATCGTGCCGGCAGCCTTGAGCTGGTCGGCCAGCATCGCGGCGGTCTTCGGGCCGATGTCGAGGATCATGTCGTCGTCGGTAACGTCCTTGACGTCCTTGACCGTCGCCGCAGCCGTGGCGCTGAACTCCTTGGCGCAGACCACGTCGACGGGAATCGGCACCGATGCGCCGCGCGCGGCCATGATGTCGATGATCGTCTTGGCGTCACCCACGAGGTCGGCCTCGGCCAGCGACTTGCCGATCTTCAGGCCAGCGGCCAGCATGAACGTGTTGGCGATGCCGCCGCCGACGATCAGGTTGTCCACCTTGTCGGCCAGTGCCTTCAGGATGGTGAGCTTGGTCGAAACCTTCGAGCCGGCCACGATGGCCACCAGCGGACGCGCCGGCTGGCCCAGCGCGCGGCCCAGCGCGTCGATCTCGGCGGCCAGCAGCGGGCCGGCGCAGGCGATCGGGGCGAACTTGGCGATACCGTGGGTCGTGGCCTCGGCGCGGTGGGCGGTGCCGAACGCGTCGTTCACGTAGACGTCACAGAGCTTGGCCATCTTCTGGGCCAGCTCGTCGCTGTTCTTCTTCTCGCCCTTGTTCACGCGGCAGTTTTCCAGCAGCACGATCTGGCCAGGCGCCACCTCGACACCGTCGACCCAGTTCTGGACCAGTTTCACCGGCTTGCCGAGCAGTTCGGACAGGCGCGTGGCAATCGGGGCCAGCGAATCCTCGGGCTTGAACTCGCCCTCGGTCGGACGGCCCAGGTGCGACGTCACCATGACGGCCGCGCCGGCGTCCAGGCAGGCCTGAATGGCCGGCACCGACGCGCGGATGCGGGTGTCTTCGGTGATATTGCCTGCGTCGTCTTGCGGCACGTTCAGGTCGGCACGGATGAACACACGTTTGCCGGAGATTTTGCCTTGGGAAATGAGATCGGTAAGACGCAGGACAGAGGTCATGGCGATAAGAGCGGGACGTGGGCGACATGCGCCGCCCGTGGAAATCGGGAAAACCGGCATTTTACCTGATCGTTACTACCGTACGACGCGATCTGCCCGTTTCGCGGCATATCCGTCACATGCCATGCCCAGCCCGGAACATCCCCTACCGAAGGGGGGGCACCCGATTGCACGCTCAACAACCGGGTTGGAGTAATGTACGCCTTAATGTACTAAACGTATGCATGGCCAGACACTCACGTCAATTCTGGTGGTTTTAGTACATCACTGCAGGTCCGGCGCGACCGGACCATAAGAAATATGACCCGCGGACCCGGGACACCCCCGGTTACCAAGAGGCCAAAAATAAGCGTGGCGAATGCAAGGGGGTAGTCTGAAATGGATCAAGCGACCATGCATGGCGCGATCCGGGGGCTTTACGAGGGCATCCTGGACCCGGCAGCCTGGCAGCAAAGTCTGCGTGCGTTAACGGCAATCGCCGGCACGACGCACGCCTCCATGATGGTATGGGACACAGTCCGCGATCAGGTGACCGTCAACGAGGTGGTCAACCCGGTCGAGGAATTGTTTCTCGCCTATGAAAACGATTTCCAGGCCATGGACCCGGCCAAGGCGTTCGCACCCAGACTGGTGCCCGGCGCCTGGTATGTCGATGCGCGCGACCTGGGCCATCAGGCCATGGCGCGTCATCCGTTCTATGGCGAGTTCTTCCACAAGTTCGAACTGGGTTCGTACATGGCCTGCCTGGTAGAGCGCCAGCCGCACTACGAGGTTTACTTCTCGATGCAGCGCTCGCTGGCGCAGGGCAACTTCAGCGGCGATGACGCGCGGCGGCTCGACTGGGTGGTGCCGCACATGCGCAGCGCGATTGCGATCCGCGACCGCACGCTGGCGCTGTCGACGATGACCACGCTGGCAACGCGGCTGATCGAACGACTGGCGTTCGCCGTGGCCATCTATTCGCCCGACCGGCGCCTGCGATCCCGCAAAACCACAGGCCGCCATGGCCGCCCGCGCCACTGGCCCGAATGGCAGCCAGGCCGAAGTCCTGGTGCTGCCCTTGCCGGCCAGCCACGCCTTTGCCTCGACATGGCAGACGCCCGCGGCGCTGGTCGTCGTGCATGAGGCGGGCGCCCCGTCGGTACTGCTCGACTCGGTCATGCGCAGCCTGTACGGCCTGACACCCGCCGAGACCCGGCTGGTCGCGCGGCTGGCCACGGGCGAAGGGTTGCCCGAAGCCAGCCGGCAGATGCGCATCCGGCACGAGACCGCGCGCACCCAGCTCAAGGCGATCTTCCTCAAGACCGGCTGCACCAGCCAGGCACAGCTGACGCACCTGCTGACGCGACTCGCCGTCACGCTCGACGGAGGTTGATCGAGTGATGGTGACGGAGGACATGCACGAGACCATTCGTGGTCTCTATCAAGGCGTTCTGGAACCGCAGGCGTGGCAGCGCAGCCTGTCCGCGCTATGCGACCTCAGCCAGAGCGAGCGCGCCTCGCTCCTGGTTTTCGATCCCGCAAGCGGCAATGTGCGCGTGCGGCAGACGGCCGCGCTTGCCACCCTTGCCTCGCAGGCAACGCCCCACGATTCGCCGCAAACGCTTTCCTTTAGCGAACGGCTGAACGTGGGCGGCTGGTTCATTCATCGACGCGACACGGGATTCGCTGCAACCCTCGGCGCCTTTCCGCAGGAGGACATTGCCGGCGTCGCACCCGCTTCCATGATGACCTGCCTGATCGACCGGCAGCCCGGCCACGAGATCTACCTGTCGCTGCAGCGCCCGGCCGGCGCCGATGGTTTTCTGGAAGCCGATGCCCGCGCGCTGGACTGGATCATTCCGCACCTGCGCGAAGCAGTGGCCATGCGCGACCGCGCGCAGGCCGCCAGCACGCACGGCCGCGTGTCAGCCAATCTGCTGAACCAGTTGCCATTCGGCGTGATCGTCTTCACGGCTGATGGCGAGCCACTACTGGCGAATGCGGCAGGCGAGCCTTGGATCGGCCGACTGATGCCGATACGTGCGGACGGCACCGCCGACGGCACGCCGGCACCAGGTGGACAAGGCTGGCGGCTCTCGAAGCCGTTCCACGAAATCATGCGCGGGCTCACCGATGCGGGCGCGCCGCTGGAGGCTGGCGCCATTCACGCCGTGAGCACGGACGGCCACGAGGCCCAGATCGTCGCGATGCGACTGACGCCGGGCACACCGCTGTCCTCGGCATGTCTCGGGCAGCCGCTGCTGGTGGCGATTCACGAAAGCCACGGCACGCCGCGGGCGGTGCCCACCGTGCTGCGCGACCTCTACGGTCTGACGCCAGCGGAAACGCGGCTCGCCGCGCTGCTGACCACCGGCATCGGCCTGCCGGAGGCGAGCATCCAGCTCGGCATCAAGCGCGAGACGGGCCGGTCCCAGCTCAAGTCGATCTTCACCAAGACCAACACGAGCACGCAGGCGCAACTGGCTCACCTGCTTACTCGACTGGGCAGCGTGCTGGCCGAACCCGCCAGATAGCAGGCCGGTAGCAGGCCGGTGGCAGCCCAGTAGCCGGTTCGGGGCCGGCGCTGCCGGCCTGGTCAGCCGAGCAGGCGCAGCGCGGTGTAGACCCCCATGCCGACGACGATCATGCCAACCATGCGCTTCGTGAGCAGATAGCAGGCGGTGGCCGCAATGCCGGCCATCAGCTTGTCGTTGGTCGGCGAGAACGAGAAATGCCCTTCGAAGCTCAGGAACTCGGGCAGGATGATCGCTGCCAGCGCGGCGGCTGGCGCGTAGCGCAGCGCGCGCTGGATACGATCAGGAACGGTCACGTGCTCGCCCGCCATCAGGAACAGCGCGCGCGTCACTATCGTGACCAGCGTCATGCCGATGATCGAGATCCAGATTTCGAGATGGCTCATGCCTGATCTCCGGCCTGGGGTTGCGCGGACTTGCGCGCGCGGATGCCACGCAGCGTGGCGCGAGCGGCCATCTCGTCGCTGGCCATGCCCGCCGCGATTGCCCCGATAACCGCCACCACCAGTCCCAGCCGGTACGGCAGGTCGAAACACAGCAGCGCCAGCACCGAGGACACCGCCACCGCCAGCATCGTCGAACGCGAATTGATCGTGGAAACCATCACCGGGATCAGCGCCATCATGCCGGCCAGCGCCAGCCCCCAGCTATCGGGGAACAGGCTCGCCAGCAGGATGCCGATGACCGACGATACCTGCCACGTGACGCAGTTGAAGAGCGCCATGCCCCAGAAGTACCCTTCCTTGCCCGGCGCGTAGCCCGGCTCGGTGTAGCGCTGCATGAAGTAAACGAAATGCAGGTCGCCATTGAAGAAGCCGAGCACGGTCCGGCGCCATAGCGGCAGGTAGCTGAAATGCGGCTGTAGCGCCGCGCTGAAGATCACGAAACGCAAGTTGACCACGGCGCTGGTCAGCAGCACGGTCCAGATCGGCATGCCGGCGGCGAACAGCGGCAGTACGGCCAGTTGCGCGGACCCCGCATAGACCAGCAGCGACATGCCAATCGCCTCCGGCACGGTCAGCGCCGACTTGCTCATCGCCACCCCTGTGACCAGCCCCCAGGAAAAAATCGCGGGCTGGAAACGGGCGAAGAAGCGCGCGCCTTCGAGAAAGGCATCGCGCTCCACCTCGGCGAAGCGGTGCCAAAGGCGCTGCCACACCGGGGACAATGGTCGGGGTGTCATGACTTGGATGTGAAGAGGAGACGCAACGGCAGCCCGTCTGTCGTGGCTTGGCCGTCTTGAAGGACCATCGGCCACGCAGTGCGTGGCCGACAGCGAAAGAGCCATTATAGGCGTGTGACAGCCGCTGGTAAGTGGCGGCTTAAAAGTGTTGTTTCGGGGTCAATCCGCGGGCGTCGGCATCCCGGTTTCAGGCGGGACGTCCGGCGGTCGGCGCCACCGTCACGGGCTCGGCCGCGGCCTGCTGTTTCGCCTCGCCGTCATCGCCGCCACCAGCCTGGCCCAGATCGATACCGGACGTTTCCGGCAACATCGCGGCGGACACCATCACCAGCGCATAGCCAACGCCCGCCACCATCGCGATCGCCAGCGCCAGCGTCGTGCGGCCGCTGTTGAGCCAACCTACCGCCAGCGGGAAGAACGAGCCGATCACGCGGCCGAGGTTGTACGACACACCATAGCCCGTGGCACGGATGCTGCTCGGATACGACTCGGAGATCGTCGCGCCGATGCCCGAGAACACGCCCTGCATCAGCACGCCGAGCGGGAAGCCGAGGAACAGCATCGACGTGTTCGACACCGGGATGACCATGTAGATCATCGCCATCACGAACGCGCCCGCCGCGAATGCCATGTAGGTCAGGCGTCGTCCCCAGCGGTCCGTTGCGTACGCGCCGGCCACGTAGCCCACCAGCGAGCCAAGGATCGTCACCGCCAGATAGGAACTCGTGCCGAACACCGACAGGCCGCGCTCGGTCTTCAGGAACGTCGGCAGCCATGTGGCGATGGCGTAATACGCGCCCAGCATCCCGCCCGAAAGCAGGCTGCACAGCACGGTCTTGCGCAGCAGCGGGCCCCGGAACACGCGCGCGAGATCGGCGGCCGCCGATACATTGCCGCGTTCCGCGCGGCTCTTGAGAAAGACCTCGGGTTCCTGCAGGTTACGGCGCAGGTAGACCACCACCAGCGCCGGCAGGATGCCCAGGAAGAAACAGACGCGCCACGCCATTTCCGGCTCGAACAGGTTGAACGTGATCGCGTAGGCAATGGCCGCGCCACCCCAGCCGAACGAATAGCTGCTGGCCGTGAAGCCCGAGTACTTGCCGCGGTGCGCGGGATTCCGGATCAGCTCGGTCACCAGCACCATGCACAGCGACGACTCGCCGCCGAAACCCAGCCCCTGCAGCATACGGAACATCATGAGCTGTTCGGGCGAGGTGGAGATACCACACAGGAAGCACGACACCGCGAACACCAGAATCGTCCAGCGAAGCACACGCACGCGGCCGAAGCGGTCCGCCAGCAGTCCCGCGCCGATCGCGCCGATCAGTGATGACACCAGCGTCCACGTGACGATGGCGCCCGCCATCGACTTGCTCATGCCCCACTGGGCCAGCAGCGTGGAAATCAGGAACGAATAGATCATGAAGTCGAACACGTCGACCGCATGACCCAGGAAGGCGCCGTAGAACCCCTTGCGCTCGGCGCGCGACAACTCTCTGAACCAGTCCAGCATGGTCTTTCTCCCCTTTTACCGTTTTGAACTTGCGTGTCAGGCGCGCGGCTGGCGGAACACGTGGCCGGCTGCCTCAAGCTGCTGCGCGAACCGCAGCGATGTCAGGTCGCCAAACCGGCGTGCCACGATCTGCACGCCCACTGGCAACCCATCGCTGGCCGGACCGATCGGCGCCACCGTGGACGGCAATCCACATAGCCCCGAATGGCCGGCCCAGAACAACTGCGACGTCAGCGGCCATGCCGTGCCGTTCACGTCGATCGTCCGCTGCCACGGTTCGCCGGCCTCGTCGAGCGGGAACGCCGTAGTCGAGGCCGCCGGGCACAGCAGCACGTCGTAGTCGGCGAAGAATCGCTCCCACGCGTCCGCGAACCGGGCGCGCGCGTGTTGCAGCAATAGCCAGTCGCGATGACTCAGCGTGGCGCCAGAGAACTGCAGCGTGGCGTAGTCATCGTCGTTGCCGGCATCTCCTGCCTTGGCGAGCGCGTCGGCAAATGCCGCATCGTCCATGTAGAGCGAAGTGGTGGCGCGCAGTAGCAGCACATAGGTGCGCCAAAGCGCTGCCGCATCGAAGTCCGGTCGTACGTTCCAGTCCACGCGCGCGCCCTGCCCGACCAACCAGTGACCAAGGCCCTCGATCGCGCCGCTCACCGTGGCATCGACCTCCGCCAACGGATGCGTGGGCAGCACGGCCACGCGAAAATCGGCCAGCCGGGCGTGATCGCACGCCGGCAGATCAAGTTTCCAGGCGGGAAATTCGGCCGCGTCGGGGCCGGCGATGGCACGCAGGATCAGTTCGAGGTCATACGCGCTCCGGGCCACGGGGCCGGCCACGTTGATGTCCTGCCCGGCAAACCCTGCCGCTGCGTTGCCGTGGCCGCGCAGCGGCACGATGCCGTGGCTGCTCTTGTGCGAGAACACCCCGCAATAGTGCGCCGGGTTGCGCAGCGACGAACCGATATCCGAGCCAATGTCGAAATAGCTCATGCCGGCGCAGACCGCCGCCGCGCTGCCGCCGGAAGACCCGCCCGGCGTGCGCGACAGGTCGTGCGGATTACGCGTGGTGCCATAGATCGCGTTGTAGCTCTGCCAGTCGCGCAGCCCGAGCGGCACATTGGTCTTGCCGAGCAACACGGCGCCCTGGGCACGCAACCGTTCGACCACCACCGCATCGCTGCCGGCCTGATGCGCGCGCCGCGCGGGGCTGCCGCAGGTAGTCGGCCAGCCAGCCACGTCGAAGGACTCCTTGATCGAGAACGGAATGCCATCAAGCGGCCCGAGCGCCTGCCCGGCCCGACGGCGCGCATCACTCTGCCTGGCGGCGTGACGGGCGGCCTCGAAATCCGCCAGCACCATTGCATTGATGTCGCCATTGCGGGCGGCCCAGGCCGCGTGGCAGGCATCGACCAGCGCCTGCGCGGTGGTCTCGCCGCGCGCGAGTTGCGCGGCCGCCTGGTGAACCGGATGAAAGCTCGCCTCGGGCTGAACGGCGTCAGCCGGAGACAGGTCTGGCAGGGTCACGGTAGCTCCGTTGTCATCTTGGACCGAGCCCATCAGGCTTGGGGCGGTGGGTCGGTCTGTGGGGGCGATTGGAGAAGCAGTCGGTATACTATATTCACAACATCACAGACCACAAGGCAGTATTTGTGCCAGGGTGGATGCACCGCAACAAGGCAGAAAAAGGGAAATGAGGGGAAATCAGGTGGCGGATTGATGGTGCGATGCACCATGCATGGGAGCCGTTTTGTATACCGTTTGGTGCCTGAGCGGCGTATCGCTCATCGCCGTATCAGCCCTACCAGTTCATCGACATCGGGCAACGGCACATCGCGGCCGATCGCCTCGCCATCCATCGCGTCGAGCACGCCGTCCGCCAGCGCCCGCTTGCCCTGGTGGAGATCGACGATGCGCTCCTCGATCGTGCCGGCCGCGATCAGCCGGTAGACCGTGACCGGCCGCTGCTGGCCGATGCGGTGTGCGCGGCCCATCGCCTGATCCTCGGCAGCCGGGTTCCACCAGGGATCGGCAATCACGATGTAGTCGGCGGCGGTCAGGTTCAGGCCGAACCCGCCTGCCTTCAGGCTGATCAGGAACACATCGCCCTCGCCCGCCTGGAATGCCGCCACGCGTCGCGTGCGCTCGCCGGCCGGTGTCGCGCCGTCGAGGTACTGCCACGCCAGACCCGCGTCAACGAGCGCCTGCCGCAGCATCTGCAGGAAATCGACGAACTGGCTGAAGACCAGCGTCTTGTGCCCGTTGGCGGCCAGCGTAGCCGCCAGTTCGGCGAATGCCCGCACCTTGGCGCCGGGCTGCCCTACATCGGGCGTGACCAGCCGCGGATCGCACGCGGCACGGCGCATCCGCATCAACTGGGCAAGCACATGGATGCGCGCCTCGGGCTCGGTCATGGCCGCGGGCGCCCTCTTGTCCTTGCGCGGACGCAGCAGCGCCCGTTCCGCCTCGGAAAGCGCCTGCCGGCGCAACGCCTCGTAGTGGGCGGCCTCCGTGGGCTCGGGCGTGACGCGAATCACCAGTTCCGTGCGCGGCGGCAATTCGTCGAGGACCTGCGCCTTGGTCCGGCGCAACACGAACGGGGCAATCATGCGCCGTAGCCGCTGACGCGGATCGCGTGCGCCGCTGCGCTCGATCGGATTCGCGAAATGCTCGTTGAAGCGTGCCAGCGAGCCAAGCAATCCCGGCACACAGAAGCGCATCACGGCCCAGAGCTCGGCAAGACGGTTCTCCACCGGCGTGCCGGAAAGCGCGATGCGGCATTGGGCCGGCAGCGCGAACATCGCCTGTGCACGGCGCGAGGACGGATTCTTGAACGACTGCGCCTCGTCAGCCACGACCGTATGCCAGGGGCGATCGCAGAAGGCCTTGCGGGCCTGTTGCAGCAGGTTGTACGAGACGATCACCAGATCGTGCGCGGCGGCCTGCCCGACGATCGCCTCGCGGTCGCCCTCGGCATAGACGTGGACCCGCAACGCCGGGGCGAAGCGACGCGCCTCTGCGGCCCAGTTGCCGCAGACCGAGGTTGGCGCGACAACCAGGGCGGGGCCACCCGCCGCCCGCGCCAGCAACACGGCCAGCGACTGCAGCGTCTTGCCCAGGCCCATGTCATCGGCCAGGCATGCGCCAAAGCCGGCCTCTGCCAGCGACATCATCCAGCGGAAGCCTTCGATCTGATACGGCCGCAACTCCGCCGCCAGCGTCGGCGGCACCGGCGCATCGTGACCGCGCGCGGCGCGCAGTTGCTTCACGCGGGTGCGGAAGTGCGCGTCGGGGTCGATACCGGCGCCAGCCAGCACGTCGTCGAGCCAGGGCGCGGCGACCAGCGGCACGCGGATGCCGTCGCGGACGCCATCGCCCACGCCGGCCAGATCGCGCAGCCGGTCGCGCAACTGGCGGGTCAACGCCACGTAGACACCGTGTGCCATCGGCATGAAGCGGCCCGCATGACCATGCGCCCACGCGACCAGCTTTTCGAGCGAGATCACCAGCCCCTCGGCCACGCGCAGTTCGCCCACGAGCTTGAACCATTCGCTGCCGGTCTCCACGCTGACGGCAAGCTGCGCGATATCAGCCGGCAAGACGCGCAACTCACGGCCACGCGGCCATTCGAGATCGATCACGCCGGTCAGCCCTGGCAACACCTCGATGGCGGTCAGCGCGTCCTCGGGATCGTCCAGCGTCCAGGTGTGCTCGCCGCCAGCGGGGGCCTGCTGCACGAGGAATGGCAACGCCTCGAATACCTCGGCCACGTGCGCGTGCTCGGCATCGAGATCGCGGTACGTCACGTGCGTCTCGCCGCCAATCGTCGCCATCAGTTGCGCGCGGCCGTGGCCCGGCGCGAGCCTGGGGCCGAGCACGCCAAGCGGCGTCACCACCAGCCGCAGGCTGATGCCGCGCCCAACCGGCGCTACCTCGGCACGCAGCCGCGACTCCGGATCGCGCTCGCGTGCCTCGCCCGAGCTGTCGGCGTGAATCTGGAAGTGGCCCGCCAGCGCGCGCAACGTGCTGTCGAGCCGCGCCTGGGCATCGGCCGGCACGGAGAGTCCGCCTGCGATGAGCTTGGCCGCGCCCTGCTGCGCCGGCGTGAAGCGGACCACGCGCAGCCGGCGCGGACCATCCTGCAGCACAGTGATCTGGCGCAGCGATTCGGCCTCCTGACGCGCGGCGGCGGGCAGGAAGTCCTCCATGGCCAGCGCCTCGCGCAGCGGCGGCACGATCCGCAGCACGTAGCGGTCGCCCTCGCGCACCGCCTCGAGCGAAGGCGCGGACTCGACCACTTCCATCGGCACCGTCGGCGCATGGGACAGCACCACGGCCGGATGCCCCACCAGCGCCACCACGGCGGCGGCGCGGTCCAGCACGTGACGCCGGTTGCGCGATGCGTCGCGGCGAATGGCACGGGCCACGCGGACATCCCACGGTGGCAGGGTATCGTCCTCGGCCACACGGGCCAGCGGCACCGGCCTGGGCTTGCTCCAGCCACGCGCCCCGTGGGTCTGCTCCAGCGGCTCGATCGTCCCGACCACACCGTCGGCGTCGAGGGTCAGCGCCCAGAGCAGGCGGCGTCCGTCGCCGGTGCCGGCGGCCTCATCCACGCCCCCCGCCAACGCTTCAAGTGCGCCAAGCGTGGCCTGCCAGCCGCCATCCGCGACGGAATCGGCATCATGATCGGCACGCTCGACGGGAAGTTCGGGGTGGGACACGCGGTTGCGGAACGATAGAAGGTCGGAAGGTGCGATTGTAGAACGCTCTATCCGCCGCCCTTCGTTGGCACGCAAGGACGCGCGGCTTACAATGGTGCCTTTGCGACATTTACCTGGGCTGCAGAGGGAGACGACCATGTCGATGGCAGATCGCGACGGCAAGATCTGGATGGATGGCAAGCTGATTGAGTGGCGTGACGCAAAGATTCACGTACTCACGCACACGCTGCATTACGGCATGGGCGTATTCGAAGGCGTGCGCGCCTACAAGACGCCGGAAGGCACCGCGATTTTCCGCCTCAAGGAGCACACGCGCCGCCTGTTCAACTCTGCCAAGATCTTCCAGATGGCCATGCCGTTCGACGAGGCCACGCTCGAAGCCGCCCAGCGAGAAGTCGTGCGCGCCAACAATCTGGAGTCGTGCTACATCCGTCCGCTGGTGTGGATCGGCTCCGAGAAGCTCGGCGTGTCGGCCAAGGGCAACACGATCCATGTGGCCATCGCCGCCTGGCCCTGGGGCGCGTATCTGGGCGAGGAAGGCCTGGAGCGCGGCATCCGCGTGAAGACCTCGTCGTTCACGCGCCATCACGTGAATGTGTCGCTGGTGCGCGCCAAGGCATCGGGCTACTACATCAACTCGATCCTGGCCAACCAGGAAGCCACCGGCCTGGGCTACGACGAAGCCCTGCTGCTGGATACCGAAGGCTATGTGAGCGAAGGCTCCGGCGAGAACGTGTTCATCGTGCGCAACGGCGTGATCTACACGCCAGACCTGGCCTCGTGCCTGGACGGCATCACGCGCGACGCCACGCTGACAATCGCCCGTGACCTCGGCATCGAGGTGCGCGAGAAGCGCATCACGCGTGACGAGATGTACTGCGCAGATGAAGCGTTCTTCACCGGCACCGCTGCCGAAGTGACGCCGATCCGCGAGCTGGACGACCGCGTTATCGGCGAAGGCCGCCGCGGCCCCGTTACCAAGCGCATCCAGGACGCGTTCTTCGCGGCCGTGGGTGGCACCGACGAAAAGTACAAGAAGTGGCTGACGCTGGTCTGATCGACCGCGCCAACCCTGCATTTCCAATCGACATCCCTGCAAGACAGAAAAGCAACACCATGACTCAAACCGCATCCGTCGTAGAAATCGGCGCAGAAGACATGCCGCTGCATTGCCCCACGGCCAACACCCCGGCATGGAACTACCATCCCCGCGTCTTCCTGGACGTGGCGGACACTGGCGAGGTCAGGTGCCCGTACTGCGGCACCGTGTACAAGCTCAAGCCGGGCACCGTACTGAAGGGTCATCACTGACCCGCCCGGCCCTCGCCAATTCCTGTCGTTTCGAACTGACGCCCCGGGCCGCCCAGCGCCCCGGGGCGTTGACATGCCCGGGCACCGCATCACAGGGCCACGCAATACCCACAATATGAGAAAAGCCCTCGTCATTGCCCCGAACTGGATCGGCGACGCGCTGATGGCGCAACCGCTGTTCGCGTTGCTCAAGGCCCGTCACCCGCAACTGGTGATCGACGCGCTCGCCCCCAAATGGGTGGCGCCCGTACTGGCGCGCATGCCGGAGATCGGCAAGGTCTTCCCGACCGATCTGGCACACGGCAAGCTGCAATTGAGCGCGCGCCTGCTGTTCGCGCAACAGCTCAAGCACGAAGGCTACGACATGGCCTACGTGCTGCCCAATTCGCTGAAGTCCGCGCTGATTCCGTTTCTGGCCGGCATACCGCTGCGCATCGGCTATCGGGGCGAAGCACGCTTCGGCATGCTCAACGTGCGCCACGCCAATCCGCCGCGTGACAAGCGGCCGCCGATGGTGGAGCACTACGCGCGTCTGGCGCTCAAACCCGGCGCCCGCCTGCCCGAGTCGATTCCCGACCCGAAGCTCAAGAGCGATCCCAGGCGCATGGCCGCCACGGCCGAGCGCTTCGGCATCGCGCCGGGCACGCGTCTGATCTCGTTCTGCCCGGGCGCGGAGTTCGGCCCGGCCAAGCGCTGGCCGGCCGCGCACTTCGCCGCGCTGGCGCAGATGCTGCGCCGCTCGTTCCCGTACGCGCAGATCATCGCGCTCGGCTCGGCCAAGGATGCCGAGATCGCCGACGAGATCGTCAAAGGCGCGCCGTTCGTCAGGAATCTGTGCGGTCAGACATCGCTCGACGATGCCGTGGATCTGCTGGCGCTCTCAGAGGCCGCGGTCTGCAACGACTCGGGCCTGATGCACGTCACCGCCGCCCTGAACCGGCCGCAGGTAGCCGTTTTCGGCTCCAGCGATCCGCGCCACACCCCCCCGCTGTCACAGGCAGCGAGTATCATGTGGCTTCAACTCGAGTGCAGTCCCTGCTTCAAGCGCGAGTGCCCGCTCGGCCACCTGCGCTGCCTGAAGGAGATCGAGCCCGAAATGGTATTTGTCGAGCTGCGCAAGCTCCTGCACCGCCCCTGACTCATCCAACATGCCTCGTTTCGCCCGCCTGTTCGATTCCGCCGAAGACATCGTCGATGCCTTCCGTGAAGCCATGAAATTGCGCGACGCCGATGGCGCGTTGCGACTGTGGCTGGATGAAGACTCTGTCACGTGCGTGATGCCCGATGGCCAGCGCCTGATCGGCCACGACCAACTGCGCCAGGCATTCGCGCATTTGCTCGAGGAGCAGCCCGTGCTGATCGATGCGATCGAGACCAGCAGCCATGCGTCGCTGGCCGTGTCGATCTTCGACGTGACGGAAGCGCTGCGATTCGGCACCGACCGCGTGGAGGCCGACCTCTACGTGCACACCACCTACGTGCTGATGCAGAACCACGAGGGCTGGCGCCTTGCCCACATCCACTGCAGCCCGGCGAATGCCGTGCAGGTAGCGGCCGTGGCGGCGGCTCCGGGGCAGGCGCTGCACTGATCCCCGCGCAAGACGCCATGCTGTTCGGCGAAGCCTTTCAAACACCATGGTGGCTGCGCGGTGGCCACGCGCAGACGATCCTGCCGGCACGCTTCACGCGCCATCGGCGCATCGTGTTCCGGCGCGAACGCTGGGATACCCCCGACGGCGACTTCATCGACCTGGACTGGACCACTCACCCGACCACCCCGGGCGCGCCGCTGGTAGTGATGTTCCACGGTCTCGAGGGCGATTCGCGCAGCCACTATGCGCAAACGCTGATGGCCGCGCTGCGCGAACGTGGCTGGCAAGGCGTGATCCCGCATTTCCGGGGCTGCTCGGGTGAACTGAACATCGCGCCGCGCTTCTACCATTCGGGCGACTCGGCCGAGATCCGCTGGGTGCTGGAACGCGTGCGGAATCAGGTCCACACGGTGCAACCGGGACGACAGATGCTCGCCGTGGGCATCTCGCTGGGCGGCAATGCGCTGCTGCGCTATCTGGGCGAGGAAGGCCGCGGCGCGAACTTCCTTTCCGCCGCCGCGGCCGTCTCGGCGCCGCTGGATCTGGCCGCTGGCGGCGCGGCGCTGTCCAGTGGCTTCAACATGATCTACACGCGCATGTTCCTGCAGACGCTCAAGCGCAAGTCGCTGGCGAAGCTGGAACAGTTTCCGGGTCTGTACGATCGGGAAACGATGCTCGGCAGCCGCGATCTCTATGCGTTCGACAACGTCGTGACCGCGCCTCTGCACGGCTTTCGCGACACCGACGATTACTGGGCGCGCGCATCGAGCAAGCCGATCCTCGGCGAGATCCGCATCCCGACGCTGGTCCTCAACGCCCGCAACGATCCGTTCCTGCCCAGCCAGCATCTGCCGGGCCCACGCGAGGTCAGCGACGACGTGCTGCTGGAACAGCCCGAGCACGGCGGCCATGTCGGCTTCATGACGCCACGCGAGGGTCTGCTGGGCCAGTTGCCGCTGCTACCCTTCGCGGGCCATATCGAATGGCTGCCCACACGCATCCTTGATTATTTCGACAGCGTGCGCGCGGCCCGAGGAACACCAGCCACCTGAGGCGGCGCATCTCCGGCCCAACGCCGGAACCGCCACACTGGCAGAGACAAGAAGGAGACAGACATGGATGAGATGGTCAAGCAGGCCATGGCGCGCTGGCCCAATGTGCCGTACTGCTACGGCTGGCTAGCACTGGACCGGCGCGGACAATGGCGGATGCGCAACGAGTTCGCGCAGCAGCATGGACTCTCGGGCGATCCGATCCGGCACGAGGCGCTGATCGGTTTCATCGAGCGCAACTACACGCACGACGAACGCGGCGCGTGGTACTTCCAGAATGGTCCGCAGCGCGTGTTCGTCTCACTGATGTACACGCCGTGGGTGGCGAGGCTGCACAACGGCCGCCTGACCACGACGTCGGACCGTCCATTCACGCCAACCGCCTGCTTTACCGACGAGCAAGGCAACGTGGTATTCGCGGGCACAGTGCAGGGTGTCGACAATGCCGTGCAGGTCGCGCTGCTGCACGACCATGATCTCGAGGCATTCAGCGAGGCGTGCGACTGGCATGGCGAAGCGTGCGGCGCCACGTTGGGGGTGTTCCATCACGACGGGGTCGACATCGACATCGAACCGGTGACGGAAGCGGAGTTGCCCAAGCGCTATGGCTATGTGCGAACGCCGGTAGCCGAGTAAGAGCCGCTATCAAAATGATTCTGGCGTCGTTGCGCGGCCTTGCCGTACCACTTGTACTGTCTGCGGCCGCGCCCTTGCAGGGCGCGCATGTGCTCGCAGGCACATGCCGTTCCGCAGGCGGCTCGCATACGAGCCGAAACCCCTGCTTCACCCTAGCCAGAACCGCTTCGCTTCATTTTGATAGCGGCTCCTAGGCTTTTCTCCTCTCCCCACGCCTGGGCCAATCACCCAGGCCGATCAGTTCGGCATCCCCTTGTTGTCCTGCTTCTCTTCCTTGAACTGAAGCTGGAGCTGATGCAGACGCGCATCGACTTCGGACAGCGTGTAGAAGTCGCCATCACCAGCCTTGCGCGCGATCTGGAGTTGTTCGATAGCGGCCTGGTACGAGCCATCCATCGCATACTTCTCGGCCATCGCCTGATGCTGCTGCAGGCGCTTGCCTTGCGCCGCGTAGGCGCGCGCGAGCAGTTCCCACCATTCGGATCGGCTGGTTTCCTCGCGCGTGCGGGACCGCAGGAACGTTACGGCGTCGTCTAGCTTGTTCGCTGCGACAAGCGTGTCCGCATAGGCCAGCGCCGCCGCATGAGACAGCGGAAACGCGCGCATCGTGGCCAACGCCTGCGTCAGCGCATCCTGCGTCCTCCCCTCGGCACGCGCCAGCTCCACCGCCATCACATCCAGCATCGGACTGCCCGACGTCGCACCCGGGATATTGCCGTAGAGGCGACGCGCCTCCGCAAGCGCCTTCTCGGCATCGGCAAAACGGCCCAGCCGCTGATTGGCGAAGGCGATGCCGTAGTAGACCGCCGGCAGTCGCACCGCCGACGTGTTGCTGTTCACCTGGGCCTGGAAGACGGCCAGCACGTTGCGCACATCGTTCGGTGTGGGCTCCTGGATCACGCGTGCCCGCGCGCGCGCGAACTCGTACTCGGGCGTGTTCGGTACCTTGTGCGGCGGCACGTGACTTACGCGGTCCTGCATGTCGGCGATACGCTCGGACGTCAGCGGGTGGGTACGCACATAGGCCGGGACGGAATTGTCCGAGATGCCCATCACGCGTTGCAGGCGCTGGAAGAAATCGGGCATCCCCTGGGGATCGAATCCCGCCGCCGTCATGATCTGGAAGCCGACGCGGTCGGCCTCGCGCTCGGCGCCGCGAGAAAACGAAAGCTGGTTCGCGACGGCCGCGCCCTGCCCGCCCATCGCCAGCGCCGCCGCGGCATCGCCGCTCTTGGTGGCGGCCAGGCCGGCCAGCACCATCGAGGCCAGCGCGATCCACATCGACTGGTTCTGATTGGTGATGCCGCGCGCGATGTGCCGTTGCATCACGTGGCCGATTTCGTGTCCCAGCACCGACGCCAGTTCGGATTCGGTCTCCGACTGCACCAGCAGCCCGGTATGCACGCCGATGTAGCCACCCGGCATGGCAAAGGCATTGATCGAGCGATCCCGCACGCCAAACAGCTCGAAACCGGTGGCAAAGGTGCCCGAACCGTTCGAGCCCGAGATGTTTTGCCGACGGGCCGCCTGGACGAGCCTGTAACCAAGCGCATTCAGGTAGTCGTTCATTAGCGGGTCGGAGACATAGTCGGGATCCCGGCGGATGTCGCGCATGATCCGGTCGCCGAGGCGCTTCTCCATGTCCGGCGACAGCGAGGCCGTCGACGGATCACCAAGATCGGGCAACTGATTGCCTGAACTCTCCACCACCGTGTTGGCGCTGCGCAGCCCGAATTCGGATTTCTGGCCGGCCCGCACGCTCCGGTTAAGGTTGTCGTAGACCTGATCGCTGGCGTCGCTTGGAGGGGGGGGCGCGGCCGGGGCGCTGCTCGTCGTGCCCGGCGGCTTTGCGGACGTCCCCTGCACGCCCTGAGGCCACGCCGGAGCAGCCATTGTCAGCACCAGCGCGGCGGCAAGCGCACGCGTCATATGTGATGCGCGCGAGGCTGGCGCTGCGGCTGCGAGTGGGTGAGCACTCAGCCGGGCTGGCAGGCGGAAAGGCCGGAGGGTCTTGGGCATGTTGCTATGATAGCGGCCTGCGATTGACGTTCCCATCGGGCAAGCCCCAGCACACATTTCCTCCTGTTTCGCCATGAGCCAGCTCACACATTTCGACAACGCCGGACAAGCCCATATGGTCGACGTCGGCAACAAGGCCAACACCCATCGCGTCGCCGTGGCAACCGGCACGATCACGATGCTGCCCGCGACCTTCGCGCTGGTGCGCGACGGCAACGCCAAGAAAGGCGACGTGCTCGGCATCGCCCGCGTGGCGGCGATCATGGCCACCAAGCGAACCGCCGACCTGATCCCGCTCTGCCATCCAATTGGCCTGACCAAGGTGGCGGTCGACTTCGCACTCGACGAACCGAGTTCGACAATCGCCTGCATCGTCCGCACCGAGACCCACGGCCAGACCGGCGTGGAGATGGAAGCGCTGACCGGCGTGCAGGTCGCCCTGCTGACCATCTACGACATGTGCAAGGCGGTGGACCGGGGGATGGTGATGGGGAATGTGAAGCTGCTGGAAAAGCATGGCGGCAAGTCGGGCGACTGGGTGGCGGGCACCGCATAACGACACCGCTGCATAGCCGGGCTTTGCCTTCCCGATCACCGACGCCGCTTATGCCGCACTGAAATATCGCATATGACATTAATGTCGTAACTGCATTCGACCACCGCTACCGTCGCGCCTATATTGGAACGAACGTTTTTACGCCGGGGACAACAGCCACCTGAGGGGAGGTGGAAAAGTGAAGACATTCTTTATGCTAGCGGCCGCTTGTGCCGCGCTAAGCGCCGGCATGGCCCACGCCGGTAATGGTCCGAGAGATATGTACCTGGATGGCGCGAGGACGCCAGATCCGTACACCGATGGCGCCAAGGCCACCCGCTTCGACGTCTATACCGATGGGGCAAGTGTGCTTGGCAAACGTGACGTGTTCAGCGATGGCGCGAGCACCATTGACAAGCGAGACACATTCACCGACGGCGCCTGAAAGGCGTCTTCACGGGTGGCGAGATGGGCGCCGGAATACCAGGCCAGGGCAACGTCCCTGGCTTTTTCTTGTGCTCATCAGCCGGCACCCGTGACAGCGTGGGATGAACCCAGCCAGTCAATGTCACCCATGACGTACCGTGGACGTATCGTGATTCACGACACCGGACCGCCGCGTATCTGTCACCGCATATCCCGCCCGTAATAAAGGTAACGCCACATTTCGGAATGATCCAGGCTACCCCTGCCTGAGGCAAATTGCTATTCAATGTAATTGGATTGACGCGCTCCGCCGGCCTCGGTACGCGGGATCAGGACAAGACGCGTTAACAGCAAGATAGGCCAGGCAGGGGGTACATCATGAACGGGCGCAAGCTTTGCCAGATAGCGCTGGTGGCAGCGGCGGCATTGGCAATCGTCAGCACGTCCTCGCAGGCTCACGGCGGTGGACACGGTGGCGGAGGCGGACACGCGCATGTTGGTGTCGGCGTCGTCGTCGGACCGGGTTGGGGCTGGGGCTGGGGTCCCGGATGGGGCTGGGGCCCCGGCTGGTATGCGCCCTATGGTCCTTACTACTATCCCGGCTACTACCCGCCTTACTATCCGCCCGCCGCAGCGGTCGCCCCTTCCGAGCCTCCGCAATACGTCGAACAGGGCAACGTGAGCAACCACGGCGCGCCCGGCGACGCCAATGCGTGGTGGTACCACTGCAGCCGGCCGGAGGGCTATTACCCCTACGTCAAGGATTGCCCTGGAGGATGGCAACGCGTGCCGCCACAGCAGCCGTCGTCTTCAAATCCCTCTAACCCCGGAGTGTCTTCATGAATTTGCGTACCCTGAGCTTGCTGACCCTGGCCGCGACAGCCTCGCTGGGCCTGGGAGCCTGCGCGGTGATGCCATCCGGGCCTACGGTGATGGCGTTGCCAGGCTCCAACAAGACGTTCGACCAGTTCCGCGGTGACGACTACAACTGCCGCCAATTCGCCTTCCAACAGATCGGCGGAACCACCGCCCAGCAAAACGCCAACGCAGCAGCTGTGGGTAGCACGGTGGTCGGGACTGCGCTCGGCGCCGCGGCCGGCGCGGCATTCGGTGGCGGCAGCGGCGCAGCCGTGGGTGCGGGCGCCGGCATGTTGACGGGCGCGGCCGTTGGCACTGGTGCCGCCTATAACTCCGCCTACGGCACGCAGCGCCAGTACGACGCCGCATACGTCCAGTGCATGTACGCAACCGGCAATCGCGTACCGGTGTACGGGCAGATGGTGTCCGCACCGCCGCCCGGGCCCGCGCACGAGTCGATGCCTCCGGCCAACTACCAGCCTTACTATCCGCCGCCTCCGCCGCCTGGCTACGTTCGCTGAATACTGCCGGCGCGAACGTGCCTCAACCGCGCCGGGCGCGCAGACGCGCCCAGGCGCAGAACTCGCGCGGCCTGCGGTCGGCGCCTAACGCGTCGCAGTCGCGTGAGAGCATCTCGAAAACCGTCGCCTCGTCGCCCTGAAAGTAGTACTGCAAGCGCTCTACCCACTGGCGTGCTTTCGCTTGATCGCCAGTCAACGCGAGCAACCAGGCCGTGCGCCCGATGAGGTTCGGCGTTGGCAGCAGATGCAATGCGGCCATGTGCGCCGGCAGCAGGCTGGCAGCATTGTCCGGCGTGATCCTGGCGTGCTCGACGCTGTCCGAAGCCGCGTGCTGGCGGAACCAGAGCTTGGGCATCGGCAGGCTATCCCGCTTCTCTTCATGCGCGTACTCGCGTGCCTCGACACGCTTGTAGTCCTGCCAGAGCGTCACAAGCAGAAAGGCGGACACGACAATGAACACCACGCACGCCATCGCCGGAACGGCACGCGGCAAGCGCTTGCCAAAGCCGGATGGTTCGAGCCACGCCAGCAGGAAACAGAACGGCAGGAAGAAGTACAGGTAGTGCAGCGGATACTCGAGCATCGAGTGCGCCCCATACATCGCAAGCCAGAACAGCATCGGCACGGCCATGGCGCGCTCGCCCGACGACGCTGTCCAGATCCGATCGCGCACCACGCGCCAGAGCCACCCTACCAGCACCAGCGCCACGCCGACGGTGCCGACCAGACCTGTCTTTGCCAGCAGATCGAGTACTGCGTTATGCGCATGGAGCGACATCTCGGCCGTTTTGCCAACCTCGGCCATCTGCTGGAACTGGGCCCAGCCAAACTCGCCATAGCCAACCCCGAGCAGTGGATGCGTGCGGAACATCGCCCAGGCATGTGCCCACAAGGCGCCGCGGCCGGAAACCTGATCGCCGGACTGGAGTTGCGCGACGGTGTCAAACAGCCGCCAGTCGAACAACTGACCAGCGTGCTTGATGGCTGGCTGGAGCACCACGATGCCGACGACCATCAGCACTGCGGCGACAATCAGCCCCGGCGCGCGATGCATCGGATCCGTGCCACGAGGCGTGCCCCGTGCCAGATGCGCGGCGATCAGCGCGTACAGCGCGGCCAATCCGATATGCAGCACGCCCGTGCGCGACCCGCTCAACACGATGCCGCTTTCCAGCAGCAGCACCGCGACGAGCCAGCCCGGAAACCGCAGCCACCCACGCGTGGCGAGCCACACCGAAGCCACCAGCGCCAGGCCCTGAATCGTGGCCTGATGATTCGGCTGGTTCAGATTGCCCCAGAGGCGGCGGTTGTTGTCGTAGAAGTATTCAGATACGAGATTGAATGCCTGATCTTCCAGATGGAAGACCTGCACCCATTGCGCCAGCGTGCCGAGGAGCCCCGCAATCATGAAGGCGATCGCGAGCGAATCGACAATACTCGCGCGCTCGTCGGTCGACATCGACTGGCTGGCACGCCATGCGGCCAACATCAGCGCCGCGCCCAGCGCCAGCACGATTTGCGTGAGCTGACGGCTGCCGGTGACATCGACCATACCCATGGCGGCTTGCGCGACGGTCGTGACGATCAACCAGATCGGCAACAGCACGATCCACGGGAACGCTCCGGACGCTCGCGAGCCCGACTGGTTTGACCTCAGCGCCAGGGCGATGACCAGGAATACGCCAAGCAATCCGGCCGTCCACTCGCCATAGAACGTGGCAAGCGGCAGCGTGTGCTTCGAAACCAGCAGGGGCAAGGTAAATGCGACGACGATCGCCGTCGCGGGAAGCGTAGCTCGAGGTGCCGGCATTCGCGCGCAATCAGGGGCAAAGGCGACATGATAGCGCGGCACAGTGGGGGTGCCGAAAGATCGGTGACGTAGATCGGCGATGACTTGGAGGTATGAGCTCCCGCGCAGCGGTGGGACCAGGCGCCTGCACCAAGGTGTTCTTCGGCCCAGCGGATGGGCCAAGCGCTCGCGTACTACAGGCCAACACTACGTTCGTCCCAGGCGGTCGCCCTAGACCGCCTCGGGACTATTCGTACAGGATCGAGGAATGTATCTAGCCTCGGCATTGGACGTACAGGTCCACGCGATGGAGCCGGTATTGGCGCCAAGCATCGTCAGTGTCAGCGTTTTTCCGTTGAGCCCCTGCGAGACGTCCTTAGTCCGGAAGGTTGCCGTAATCGTGCAACCACCCCCGCTCGCCGCAGATCCGCCTACAGTTACAGACTGAACATATGAGCCGGATATGTTCCCAGACACGGGAATACCGTCGTATTCCCCATAAGAATTGCTCGGGCAGGTACCACGCTGCGAAAACGATTCGACGACCGCCGTCTTCTGCGCCGAAGCTAGCGTGAGGCCCTCGGCAAACTGCGCCCTGGCCACGTAGTCCTGATACTGCGGAACCGCGATCACCGCAAGAATGCCGACGATCGCGACGACGATCATCAGTTCGATCAGTGTGAAGCCTGCCTGGCGCAGTGAACGCGCTTGCGAGCGTTGGCATGAGACCCGGTATTGCATATGACCCCCTAGGAAGTTGTTGTTGGCATCTGGCCAGGACGGCTTGAGTGCCGCCCGGCCCGAGGCATCTTCCAAGGAGTCGGTTGCGTAGAAATTGACGTTGCACAAGTGGCGGAGGAACGTCGCAATCGCAGGTATGTGCGACGAAAATGCACAATCGCGCGATGCCCCAGCCCTTGCCGATACGCGGATCAGATGCCTCCGATCCATGCCATCGGCAGCCCAGCGCGCGAAGCAATGCTAGTTACCTCAGCCCGTCGTCGTGGTCGTCGTAGTCGTCTTGCCAGACTGGCTCGCTTTCGCGCAGGCCTGCGGCACGTATCGCTTGTCCGCCGAAGACTCGCACTGCCAGGTCACCGACCCGCCGTCTGCATTACCCATGGTCAACGTCACCTGCTTGCCGAGCAGGCCCCTGGTAATGCCTTCGTCCTTGAACTTGGCGATGATCGTGCAGCCGCCAGCATCGGAGGCCGTGCCACCCGTTGTGACGCTCTGCACATAGCTCCCCTTGATCGCCGAGGCCACGGGCACGCCGCCGACCGCCGCGCTCGCATTGTTTGGGCAGGTACCAGCCGCCGCGAACGAATCGATCACGCCGGCTTTCTGCCCGGAGGCCAGGCTCATGCCTTCGGCAAACTGGGACCGCGCGATGTAGTCCTGGTACTGCGGGATGGCGATGCCGGCAAGAATGCCGATGATCGCGACAACGATCATCAGCTCAATCAGCGTGAAGCCTCGACGATTCTTTCGCTCCAATGCGCGACGTTGTCCGCGCAGGAAAACGACTTTGGTTTGACGCGTCATGTTGACCCCTTTCATTAGTGTTGTGCGATTGGAAAAGTGCGGGTGCGCCCGCAATCCGCGATGCGCACGGGGCCATGATCGCGAGCGAAACCGCGAGGTCCCAATGACCTCGGACAAATCTGACAGCGCTGTGGGAATTGTTTGGAAAACCACAGGAGTGTGTGGTGTGGATGCTGCAAGACGGGTGTTGCGTCGAAACCACTGGGTACGCCTGCGTCGCCCCTTGTCCAACCGGCCCGACCGCTCCAACCGCTCCAACCGCTCTTTCACAGGCAAAAGCGCGAGACAGGCCTGCTGGAGGCAATTCGCTCCCTGCAAAACAAAACGGGCGACCCCGTGAGGGTCGCCCGTTTCAGGCTCGCGATATGACTTGCGATCAGGCCGTCTGTGCGGAACGGCGACGCAGCAACTTGCCGAGCATGACAACCAGCACCGCGCCCACGACGCCGAACACCAGATGCGCATGCGGCACGTGTACCTGGAACCACTCGGCATCCACCGGGTCGCTAACGAGCATTTCGCCAGCCAGATAGCCCAGCAGCGCGGCGCCCAGCACGATGATGATCGGGAAGCGCTCCATCACCTTGAGCAGGATCGTGCTGCCGAAGACGATCAGCGGAATCGACAGGCCCAGACCCAGCACCAGCAGCATCAGCTGGCTGCCTTCGGGACCCTTCTGCGCGGCTGCGGCCACGGCCACCACGTTGTCCAGCGACATCACCAGGTCGGCGATCAGGATGGTGCGGATGGCAGCCCAGATATTGTCCTTGGCGTCATGGCCATCTTCATCGTCGTCGCCGGTCAGCAGTTGCACGCCGATATAGACCAGCAGCAAGGCACCCACGATCTTCAGATACGGCAGGCTCAGCAGCTTGACTGCGGCCACGGTCAGAACCACCCGCATGATGATGGCGGCGGCACTACCCCAGAAAATGGCCTTCTTTTGCTGGGCAGGGGGCAGATTGCGGGATGCGAGCGCGATCACGACTGCGTTGTCGCCCGACAGGACGATGTTGGTCAGGATGATCGATCCCAGCGCAATCCAGAATGCGCTGCTGGACAACAATTCCACGGCAAGACTCCTTCCTCGATTTCTAAGTTATTCCAGGTCCGCAGGGGCTCCCACTGCGGACTTTTGGATGTCTGAGTTACCAGACATGGAGATTTATCGTACGAACCTTTCGATTCGGTTTCAATCCGCGCTGCAACAGCCTCGGGATATACCCTAGGATTTTGCGTCGCCAGAATGACATTGCCCCCGCTTCTGAGGCGGGGGCAACGAATGCGGCGAAGCGCTCCGGCAGGAGCCGGCATACGCCGCAGGTACGGCAATCGCGTTGCACGTGCTATTAAGAGCACACACAAGCGACATCGGTGGGAATGCCTTACAGCATTGCCTTCAGCAGGCGGCCCATTTCCGACGGGTTCTTGGTGACCTTGATACCGCAGGCTTCCATGATTTCCAGCTTGGCCTGGGCGGTGTCGGCACCGCCCGAGATCAGCGCGCCGGCGTGGCCCATGCGCTTGCCCGGA